>Ga0209026_1000083_pt1 | contig 190199 bp, 199 predicted proteins | sample AraplaCL_Col_mCL_FD_184262 | JGI IMG/M metagenome (GOLD analysis project Ga0209026, IMG submission 184262) | Arabidopsis root microbial communities from the University of North Carolina, USA - plate scrape CL_Col_mCL (SPAdes) (version 2) | ecosystem: Host-associated > Plants > Roots >... | reverse complement strand
GGGGGGGGGCGGGCATGCCCTGGTCAATTTGATTTGCCGCGTCGCAATGTCACCTCTTGCGCGCGCTGCCCCAGCTCAAACAGCCTCGTGAAGGACGTATTTTCCTTACCCTCCTCTTCCTTAGTCGTCAGGCCGAAAGCTTTGGGCGGCAAACCGAGCGCCCCACACAGGTGCATGAACATCACGTTGGCGTCGATCTCCAACTCAGCATCCGCGTCGAACCTTGGATCGTTGTAAGGTTTGATCTGGATGCAACTTTCCGGTCCGCGCCCGCCGGGGACGTACGCCATCTGGTCCTGCACGACGGGAATTCCATGAGTGTCTACAAAAGAGGCAACCTCTTGCAGATCAACGAACGGGACGCGCCTCCAGAAATTACTTAGTTGAACTTTGTAGAAAACTCGCCACCCCATGCCTTCGCGCGACAGCAGGGCATTCTTCCGTTTCATAATGCTATAAATGATAGAAAAAAGTTGACTGAGATCAACAAGATGAAAATCCCGCATATTGTGATCACGGAATTTGTTCAAATACACAGGGCCGAACTCGTATCCTTTTAGAAACTTTATAGCGTCAGCTATATCGTTAATGCGTACGGCGTTAAGCGGAAGAATAACCTCACTTGCGCAATCGAAATAGTATCGCCAAGAGAACACTGTACCTGTAGGATTGTTGTTTCTGGTCTGTCGAGCGATGTATCCGCTTCGTGTAGCGAACACGTTATCGAAGGGGATTCCCCCATCGTTAGGATCAGGGCTGTTCATTAAACTAGCAAATTCATCAAATTCGACCTTGGACTCAAGTTGCTTTTCGTCCCACGGATCCGGGAGAAAGCAAATACGCACTGCGCTGATGTCCCCCTCAGTCTTTGAAAAACCGGGTTTCTTGCGAGTGAATTTATCGAACGCTTTCTTTGACTCTTTGCCGCGTTGCCACAGCAGGTCGAGGAAGTGCCGATCCGTTTCCGGCCTGGGCTCTGAAGAGTCGGCCACCCGCCGATATATGGCGCCTGAGCTGTGCACATACGGCGCATTATTCCCGGCAGGGATCCCAATCGCTATCACAGAGTAGCCCGCACCGATTGCCAGGTGCTCGTGCGGGCCATTCAGTATCTTCGTTTCAAAGGTCGGGGCTGGAGACACCAAGGTGCTGGCAGCTTGTCGAATTGCCTGTTCAGCAGCGGGAACGTCCTTCGTTGGTATTCCCGGGAACCCTTCTGCAACTCTACGTCCGTCGCCGCTCTCCTTGATACCGTAGAATAGCCAACCTCCATAAGTATTCGCGAAGGCACTAAGAGACTTTGCAATCGACTTTCCGTTCGGAATCTCTTGCTTGTATTCGATGTACCAGCCCTCTGGCACTTCGCGCAACGCGATGAGATCGCCAACCTCAAGTTTGCCAATATTTTTTGTGAAAGGATTGTAGCCGTACATTCATCGCCCCCGGATTATTGTCATTTAGTTTTCCCAACAAGATAGAGGAAATTGGGTTACCTGACGAGCCGCATTGGTTGGCCAGAACGAACTTCAGGCTGCCACGTCGTAGTCGACGTCGGGGTGTTCGTTGTGCTCGACGCCGTCGATCCGGTGGATGCCAACCGTCTAGACCCTCGCCAACAACTCGCTCACAAACTCCACGAACGCCCGGACCTTGGCGGTGCGGTATTGCCGCGAGGGATAGATCGCGTGGAGCGGGAAGCGTTCGTCCGACCAGTCCGGGAACAGCTCGATCAGCCGTCCGTCGCGAATTTGCTCGCGCGTGGCGAATTCCAGCACCTGGGCGATGCCGGCGCCGGCGAGGCAGGCGCTGAGCATGGTCGGCGCGTCGGAGGTCATCAGCCGCGTCTCGATGCTGACCGGCAGCACCTCGCCGCCACGACGGAACTCCCATTCGTAAGCGCGGCCATGCGCGGCGTCCCAGAAGTCGATGGCGTCATGCGCGGTCATGTCTTGAGGCTGCTTCGGTCGCCCGCGGCGCTCGATATAGGCGGGCGCGGCGACGGTCAGGATGCGCGTCTCGAACAGCTTGCGGGCAGTGAGGGAGCCGACCGGCGGATCGCCGAAGCGCAGTGCCAGGTCGAACCCGTCCGCCACCACGTCGCCGACCGCGTCGCGCATGATCAACTCAAGCCGCAGTTCGGGATAGAGCGCCAGGAAGCGCCCGGCATGTTCGGCCAGCACAAGTTGCGAGAAGAACGGGTCGACATTGACGCGCAGCCGGCCGCGCACCAACGCGCTCGCCCCCGTCGCTTCGATCGCCGCCTCCTCGATGCCGTCGAGGTGCGGGCCGACACGCTCGTGGAAGCGTCGCCCCTCGTCGGTCATATGCATGGTGCGGGTGGTGCGGTCGAGCAGCCGCACCCCAATGCGGGCTTCCAGCCGCTGGATGGCGCGGCCGACGCCTGACGCGGTCATGCCGAGAGCATCCGCCGCGCGCGCCATCGAGCCGGCTTCCACCACGGCCATCAGCACCGTCACGCCGGACAGCAATCTTGCGTCATAAGGCATTTGTCATTCCCAACCTTGTGTCCGGATTATCATGACATATCGGCGCTGGAATCAGCAAGCGAACCCGTGTGAAAAGACCGCCAACGATCGCAGGCCACCGGTGTTCCGATCGGCGAGCCGCGATCCGGTTTCCAATCCGAAAGGTCACGACCATGTTCGCAATCACTGCTATCACCGGCCGCGTCGGCGGCGCTCTTGCCGAGACTTTGCTCAACGCCGGGCACAAGGTCCGCGCCGTCATGCGCGACGAAGCCAAGGGCGCGCCATGGCTCGCCCGGGGATGCGAGGTCGCCATCGCCGACCTCAGCGATGCCGGGCCGCTTGCCGCCGCACTTTCGGGCGTCGAGGGCGCGTTCATCCTGTTGCCGCCGGTCTATGATGCCGAAGCCGGCTTTCCCGATGTGCTGCCGAAGATCGCCGTCATCCGCGAGGCGCTTGGTCGCGCGCTGCCGCCCAAGGTGGTCGTGCTGTCGACCATCGGCGCCGATGCCGAGCGGCCCAATCTGCTCAACGCCTTGCGTCTGCTGGAACAGGCGCTTGCCGATCTGCCGACGGCGGTGACGTTCCTGCGCGCCTCATGGTTCATGGAAAATGCCGCCTGGGATGTCGCTTCGGCGCGCGACGAAGGCGTCATCGCCAGCTATTTGCAGCCGCTCGATCGCGCCATCGCGATGATCGCTGCCGCCGATGTCGGCAGGACGGCGGCCGAACTGCTGCTGGAGGATTTTGGCGGCCACCGCGTGGTCGAGCTGGAAGCCGCTCAGCGCGTGTCGCCGAACCGAATTGCCGCTGCCTTCAGCCGGGCGCTCGGGCGCGAGGTCGAGGCCCGCATCGTGGCGCGCGATCGCTGGGAGAAAATCTTCCGCGCCCAGGGCATGCGCCATCCCGAGATGCGCATGCGCATGATCGACGGCTTCAACGAAGGCTGGGTCGATTTTCGCGATCCGAACGCCCAAAGGCGCAAAGGCTGCATCGGTATTGACGAAGCGATTGCAACACTCGTTGCCGGAAAGGCGGGATTGTAGGCTGTAGGCCTTGCAGCCGGGCAGGGCATTTCCCGCGCTGCCGGCAGGGTCCCAGCCGGCATGATCTGGAGTGCCGGTCAGATCGAGGCTTTCATCGCGCGGTATTTTGTGGCAGTCGCCGCAACGAAGTGTTGCGGGCCACCAAATGACGAAGTCCTGTTTCTTTCTGGCGGCGGACGCCAAGTATTTTCCCTACGCCTGCCTGGCGGCGCGCCGGGTGCTGGACGTTTCGCCGCCGATAGACGGTTTTATCCTGCAGATGGATGTCGGCGCGGCCGATCTTGCGGCCGCGCATCGTTTGCTCGGTGACAGTGTCCGCATCGTCGATCTGTCGCAGAAGATGCGCAACGTGGCCTTTACGCCGGGCCATTTGAGCCTTGCCGTCTATATGCGGCTCTTCGTCGACGAGATGGCTGAGTTCACCTCCTACGAGCGTGTTGCCTATCTGGACAGCGACGTTCTCTTCATGCGGTCGATCCAAGATCTGATCGAGACGCCGCTCCACGCGCCGCTGCTGGCGGCCCACGATGTCCAGTCCTATTTCGAGCCCGGATTCCGCAAACGGCTCTCGATGCAGCCGGGCGCGCCCTATTTCAACTCCGGCGTGCTTTTGCTCGACTTGCCGCGCGTCCGGAAAGAGGGCTTGCTGGGTGCGGCCCGACACTTCGCCTCGCTCCATGTCGACGGGCTGGATCAGGGCGCGTTGAACCTTGCCTTCCAGGGCAAGTGGCAGACGCTGCATCCGGGCTGGAACGTCATGACCAACTACAGCTGGCAGCTGCCTTTCGGCGAGGCCTTTGCCCGGCATTTCAGCTGGGGCAAGCCCTGGGACAAGGTGCCGATCGGCGTCGAGCTCGCCGCGCTCGACATCTATCGCGATCTGGCCAGCGATACGCCGTGGAGCGCTCCGTTCCAACGCCGCGTGCCGTTCGAGCGTGGGATGATGAAGCGCTTTGTCCGCCGCTTCGACAAATTAGGCAGCATGCTGAACAGCCGCGAGCGGCTGCGCCGCCGCGCCCGCTATGACGGCAGGAAAGTCTACGAGATCTTTGCTGACCAGGCGGAAGAGGGGGCGATGGCGGCGCAGTTCCCGGAAGTGCTCGGCGGGTTCGCCTGAGCAATTCCAGGAAAGGACGGAGCGTGCAGTCGTTTCACGGAACGACTTGCCTGTGGATAGTAACCGCTCATTCACCATGGCGCGGACCTTGCGTTGTCTCCGCTGATGCGACTCGGCGAAATGTAGGCGCCTGAACCCGTCAGGCGCCCCCGAAGCCCAGCGGCCGGCGTTTTCATGTAACCCACCGGATGCGTTGTCACGCTATCCTGAGTATGCGTCGGTCGTCGCTTCGCCTCAGCCATAGAGCGGTTCGCCGTGGAACGGCGAACCGCTCTATCTCTTTGTTTTCTACGCAATTCCGGATGGAGGGTCACGGCGAAGTCGGCGAAGCTAACCGCCCACACTTTTGCTGGCTCTAAATACAAGCCCGCCGCGGCAATGGGGAACCGCGACGGGCCTGGTGGCGCTCCTGCCGGAGCACCCTGGGGAACTCTTGTTCTTAAGCGAGCAGGCCAGCCACCTTGGCCGCCTTGCGAAGCGTCTTGCGGGCTTCCACGGGGCTGCGCAGGCCGTCCAGCGCGTCACGGCACACGCGGCTCGCCGAGCGCCAGGCGCCGTCGCGCGCCTGCCCCGGCCACCGCTCATCGAGGCATTCCATGGCTTCGAAGCAGCTGGATACCTTGCGCTGGCCGGTTGGCTGGAGATCGATCACGACTGGTTCGGAAAACCAGACATCGTTCATCACTTCCTCCATTCTTATGATCGTGTTTTGAGCAAGCAATCGACGCCGTTTGGCGCCCGATGCGGGTCCACGGGACGTCCGGCGGACCCAGCAATTAACCTGCCATCGCGTGTTAGGTTCCGAAGTTTTTTGAGTGATGGGCGAGGCTGCAATCGCGTCTCGGGAAGCGCGGAAATTCCGTCGCTCGGCCCTGGCAAAGGCTCTTCCGACTGGCCTCACCGGCTGCGTTCCATCGTGCGCGGCGCCATCAAATCAGTGTGAGCTGGGCCAACTTGGCTGAAGGCCGGCGCCCCTATCTTCCGAGCGGCCTCCGCGACAGCTCGATCAGCTCCGCCTCATCGGTGATGCCGGCCATATAGTTGGCGATGATGCGCGAGGCGCGCGCTTCTTTCTGCTCGGCCGTTTCGCCCTCGACATTGCCACTGTCGAAGACGCGGCCGAACATGGCCGTCTCATCGGGTGAGAATGTGTTTCTTTGAATGGACGCAGTGGACATGGCTTCCTCCTCGAGCCCCTTTTGCCCCTTTTATAACCCTGGCTAATATTAGCACGGCTTTGAGATCGCGGTCAGTCCCCTCAAGGAGGAGGCTGCAAGTGTCATTCGTCGAGAATCCTGCGCACCTTGACTGCCAGTTCGTCGATGCTGAACGGCTTGGTCAGCAGGCTGGTGCCGGCGTCGAGCACACCATTGTGGACGATGGCGTTGCGGGTATAGCCGGTGGAGTAGAGCACTTTGAGGTGGGGTTGATGCTTGCGGGCACGGTCCGCGAGATCGCGGCCTGACATCTGCGGCATGACGACGTCGGTGAACAGCAGCGAGACCTTCTGGCCCGCCTCGAACATGCGCAAGGCCTCGGAGGGGTTCGAGGCCTCTCCGCCGCCGACGAGAAACGGGTATTGTTGCGTATAATTATCCGACAAGTTCTTCCCCTGATGCCCTCGACTCCGCGCAACGGGCTGCATGAGGGAAGGTTCCAGGTTGCTTCGAAAAACGCCGAGGCGATGATGCGTGTTGCATAAAATTGCCGGCTGGCTTCGTCTCTGCTTTGCCGGCCACGATATATTCTTGCTGAATGCGCGCAGCACTGATACGTATTAGCAGCGCGGAATTTTTCCGAGTCTACGCACACTTGCGCCTAGCAAAAGTGCCGCGCACACTGTCCGAGGCCAATGATCCCTACGTGGTGGCAACCGGGTTACGAAGGGATTTTGGCTGAACAAGAAGCAGGCAGGCCCCGGATTCGTATCCGGGACACGCCGTCAACGCTCTGGAACTCTGAAGCCATTGCCCCCATGGTCTTCGGGAGAGCATGAACATGGGGAAATACATGGTCACGAAGAAGCTTACTGCCAACGCAGAAAGTGCGGCAGCCTTTCTTGCGGTGATGGGCAACGAAAAACGTCTGCTCATCATGAACTACCTGGCCGAGAGCGAACTCTCCGTCGGCGTCCTTGCCGACAAGGTCGAGCTCAGCCAATCGGCGCTGTCGCAACACCTTGCCAAACTGCGCAGGTTTGGCCTGGTCGAAACCCGCCGCGATCGTCAGATGGTCTATTATTCCTGCAATTCTTCAGCCGCGCGCGAACTTCTCGCGCTGCTCGACGGCTTGCTCGCCATGGACAAGCCTTTCGCCGGACCGGACCGGCAGGCGCTTGTCGAAAGGATGCGGCGGCCGCAGGCCGCTTAAGCTGGCGTGTATGCAGGCGAGGCCGGGGGGCCTTCGTCTGCGCCGGCGCCTCCCTTGCTTAGGGGGCTGACTTACAAACAACCCGACGGGCCGCATGGCGGCGCCGATGTTGTATCCTTTCAGCTCTGTCTCGACGCGCCGCTTTTGTCGCCGTTGCGCGCGATGCTGGCCCCATCACGTTTGCTTGAATAATAGCCGGCTCGAACACAGGCCGCGTCCGTAAGCGGCAGAAAACACTATCTTTTTTCTTGTCTTCTTGATGTCGCACGAAACGAAGATTACCGATTTGTAAGTCGCTTGAGCCACCGCTCGCGGCTAACCTCGCGGGCGATCCACACCCCCGGATCATCTGAAGTGCCGAACTTCCACTTTGGCACTTCGTGAGGCCCGCCGCTCCCGGCGGGCCTTTACGTTTTCCCCATTACGGTTCAATCAGGCAGCGCCATGATGGTTCGTGGGAAATTGGGGGTGGGCGCTTACGATATGCAAAGCAGAATGTTGATCGGTGGCAAGGTCACCGAAATATTGACCGCTATGCAATCCGATCCCAGGGGCACGCTGACGGCCGTCCAATTCGCCAGCCACAATTTCCACGCCGTGCGGGCATTCGTCGTCACGGCGCCGCGTGGCGCCGTCCGGGGCGGACATTCCCATCGCTCGGGCCGGCAATTAATGATGCGGCTGTCGGGCGAGATCGACATAGAGCTTCGCTATCAGGAGCAAGTCGAGCGGGTGTCGCTTACCGCTTCGGACCGAGCGCTCCTCGTCGAACCCGAAGTGTGGTCGTTGCAGAGATATGAGGGCGACAATCCGTCCCTGCTGGTCTTGTGCGACACTGAATACGACCCCGAAGACTACGTATTCGATCCTGCATAGCAGCCGCCAAGGAGAGAGGCAGCAATGCGCCTCAGCCAATGAAAGCAGTTCGTGGCAGAGTCGCCATTCTTGGCGCCGGCATCATGGGCAGCAGCGCCGCCATCATGATAGCGCGCGCGGGCTATGCGGTATCCCTCTTCGACAAGCAGACCGATCCGGTGGCCTGCGCCAGCCGCTGGAATGAGGGCAAGATTCATCTCGGCTATCTTTATGGTGCCGATCCCTCGCTGCTGACCGCTCGCCACCTGCTTCCAGGAGGGCTTCGTTTTGGCGCTCTTGTCTCCGCGATGATCGAAAGCGATCTGGAAGCGCACACGACCTTCTCGGGCGACCTTTATCTGGTCCACCGCGACTCCATCGTCGACACCGAGCAACTCGGGAAGAGCTTTGGACGCCTGGACGCGTTGCTGCGCGGCCACGCGGAAGCCAGCCGCTATCTCGTCGATGTTTCTGCGGCCCACTCGATAAGACTCTCGATGAGAGAATTGGCCAATATCACCGGGTCGCAAGAGATCGTCGGTGGCTTCCATGTGCCGGAACGGTCCGTCAACACGCGATGGATCGCCGACAGACTGTGCGAGGTGCTGCGCGGGGAACCCAACGTCAGTCTGCGAATGCCTGCCAACATCCTGTCGGCGCGGCCGACGGAGGGGATTGACGGGCAGTGGCGCGTTACGATCGAGGACGAGGAAAGCGAGGTGTTCGATATTGTCATCAATTGCCTATGGGAGGGGCGATTGGCTGTCGATCGCATGGCCGGCCTCGAGCCTGTCCCAGGTTGGTCGCACAGGTACCGTCTTTGCCTGTTCGGTCGCACCAGGCAGCCTGTCGACGTGCCGTGCGCCGTTGTCGCGGTGGGGCCATTTGGCGACATAAAGAACTATGACGGACGCAACTTTTATCTCTCGTGGTATCCAAGCGGCCTTCTTGCCGAGAGCGGCGCATTGTCGATCGAAACGCCGAAGGCGCTGAATGCCAGGGCACGGCAGCGCTTCATCGCTGACGTTCGCGACAGGTTGATCGAGCTTGTGCCAAGTGTATCCAGGGTGTTCGCAGACGCCGAGGAGCTGGAGGTGCATGGCGGTTTCGTGTTTGCGCAGGGGCGGGGTTTGCTCAGCGATCGGCAGGCCACGATCCACCGTCGGGACCAATTCGGCATTAATCGTCTGGGCAACTACATTTCTGTCGACACGGGAAAATATTCGACGGCGCCGTGGCTCGCCGAACGCCTGGTAAGCCAGATTTGCGGGGTCGATTGAAATGAACGGGAACGAACAGGGCAGCGTGGACAGGCCCAAATCGGACTGGCGGCCGAAGGTCACTGCGCTTGTGCCATGTTACAATTCCTCGGCATTCATTTCGCGCACGCTGGACAGCCTTGCCGCGCAAACCTGGGACAATATCGAAATCCTGGTTGGGGAAGATAATTCGACGGACGCGACGTTCGAGATCGTTTCGGCATTCGCGAGCGCGCGCGACAACGTCCGTATCCTGCGCCGGACGCAGAATCTGGGGTGGTTGAAAAACTCCAACGACCTCATGGCCAATGCCACAGGCGAGTTGATGTTCTTTGCCTTTCACGACGACGTCATCGATCCGACCTATGTGGAAGCGCTGGTGCAAGCCCTGGACGACAATCCCGACGCGGTGTTGGCATTCAGCGATCTCGAGGTGATTGAAGTCAACGGTGAGAGTGCGACATGGATGTTCGACTCGCTTCCGGGTGCGCTGGGCAGTTTTGCGCGTGGCCGGGTAATGGCCAGACAGCCGCACGGATGGTGGGTTCCCAACCGCGGCCTGTTCAGATCATGGGCGTTCCACCGCAGTGGCGGGATCAAGCCCAACAGCCAGGGTGAATACAGCGCCGACTGGACCTGGCTTCTGCATCTGTCGCTGCTTGGCGGTTTTGTCCGCGTGCCTGAACGCCTGTGCCACAAATACTACCGCCCGGGCAGCATCAGCAAGAACTGGTCCCGCAACAGCGTCCAGCGCAGAGCCTTGCGGGCAGCTGGTGCCAGGGAGGTTTGGCATAGCGAAATGGGTCTGGCTCAAAGAGCATTTCTTGCGGCCTATATCACCCTGCGACCGTGGCGGTGGCTGGAATGGTCGCGGCAGTCGCACGGAAAATGAGACCAGGTGACGTCTCGGAGCGATTCTGGACGAAAAATCGCTGTGTGCCTTTCCGGAATTGCCCTGGCTTTTCAGCCACCGGACAGGCCCTTTTTACGGCGCGCTGCGCTGCCTGGTGACCACGCTGCGCAAGGCCAGAACCAGCACGGTTATGACGATCAGGATCACCGAAAGTGCGGCAATCGCCGGGTCGATGTTGTCGCGCAGGCCCATCCACATCAGCCGCGGCAGCGTGATGGCGTTGACCGAGGTGATGAACAGCGTCACGCCGATCTCCTCCCAGGACAAGACGAAGGACAGCAGTGCGGCGGTGACGATGCCGAACTTGATGTTGGGCATGATGACCCGCGTCGCCCGCTCCCAGACACCGGCGCCCAGTCCGCGCGCGGCAAGGTCGATGCGCCGGTCGAGTTGGCTGAGCGAGACCAGGATCAGCACCGTGGCGAAAGGCACCGTCATCACCGAGTGCGCCATCGCCACGCCGAGCCACGTGTCGTAGCCGAAGAACGAGGTGATGCCGGAGATCGAGGTGAGCAGGAAATAGAGCGTCACGGCCGAGACCACCGGCGGCACCACCATCGGCAACAGCACGAAGCCGACAAGGGTGGCCGTGAAGCGCGGCTGGAACATCCACACGCCGAGGCTGAAGGTGAGCGCCAGCACGGTGGAAAACACGCTGCTGACCACGCCGATGCGCAGCGACAGAAGGATGGAGTCCAGCCAGCGCGGATCCTCGATCAGCGAGCGGTAGTGGCGCAACGACAACTCGCCGGTCGGCATGGTCAGCATGCGGCTCGGCGTCAGCGACACCGGGATGACGGCCAGCAGCGGCATCAGCAGGAACAGCGCCACCAGCACGGCGAGTACCAGCGAGACGGGACCGGGACGATAGGTCGGCATCGCGCTACACCAGTTCCTTCGGTTTGACATAGCGGAAAAGCACCGCCATCAGCGCGCCGATGAACACCACCAGCACGACGCTGATCGCCGCGCCCAGTCCCCAGTCCGGGCTCTGGAAGATGCGCAGGTAGATCAACTCCGCGATCATCACGCTGCGGCCGCCGCCGAGGATCGCCGGCGTGACGAAGAAGCCGAGCGAAAAGACGAACACGATCATCGCCGATCCGATGATGCCCGAACGCGTCATCGGCACGAAAACGGTCCAGAAGGTGCGCATGCGGCTGGAGCCCAACCCGCGTGCGGCAAGCAGCACGCGCTCGTCCAGGCTGCGCATGGCGGACGCCAGCGGAAACACCGCGAAAGGAATCAGGAAATGCGACATGCCGACGATGACGCCGAATTCGTTGCGCACCAGCGTCAGCGGTTCGGAAATGAAGCCGATCGATTGCAGCCAGGTGTTGATCAGGCCACGATTGGAGAGCAGCGCCACCCAGCCGAAGGCGCGCGTCAGCACCGAAATCCAGAACGGCACCAGGATGCAGAACTCAGCCAGCACGCGCTGCGCCGGGCTGCCGCGCACCCACACCACGGTGATGGCGTAAGCCGCCGTCACCGACACCGCGGTGACGATCGCCGCGATGCGCAGCGTGCGGATGAACACCGACTGCACCAGGTCATCGGTGAGCAGCGCGTGATATTGGCCGAGACCTGGCGTCGGCAGGGTGAAGCTCCACTTCACCACGCCAAGGAAGGGCCAGCCATAGGCAAGCACGAGGAACAGGAGCAGCGGCGCCATCAACAGCGCCGCGCCCATCCTGTCGGAGAGGGTGCCTCTCATCAGTCGGAAAGTCTCCGCCGGCTCAGGCGGAGATGATCTTGGTGTATTCGTCGAGTGCCGCGCCGTAGTTCTTGGCGTACCAGTCCATGTCGAGCGGGATCTGCTTCGTCATATTGGCGGGGTCGACAGGGTTGATGCGCTTCTTGTCGGCGGGGATCAGCGCGTCGGTGGCCGGGTTGGCCGGACCCTGGCCGAGCTTGTCGAACATGATGAGCTGCTTTTGCGGATCCTGCGCGCTGGCGATGAATTTCATCGCCGCATCCTTGCCGCCGGGGTTGTTCTTCAGCACGGCCAGCGCGCCGGGCGAGATCAGGCCCTGGTCCCAGATGAATTTGATCTGGCCGCCGGAATCCTGCTCGATCAGCGAGGCCCGCGTCGACCAGACGATCGCCATCGAGGCCTCGCCGTTGAGCAGCACGCTCTGGCTCTCGGCGCCGCCGCCCCAATAGGACACGACGTTCTCCTTGAAGGCGGCGATCTTGTCATGGGCGCGCTTAAGGTCGAGCGGATAGAGCGAGGCCGGCGCGACGCCGTCGGCGAGAAGGGCCGCCTCCCAGCTCGACACGCCCCATTTGTAGAGCGAGCGCTTGCCGGGGAACTTCTTGACGTCGAAGAAGTCGGCCATGCCGGTCGGCGCGTTGGAGCCGAACTTCTGCGAGTCGTAGGCGATCACATAGGAGAAGAAGTAGGTCGAGGCGGCATATTCCCAGCCGAAGCCCGGCCGCATCTTTGACTTGTCGACGATCTTGTAGTCGATCGGCTCCAGCATGCCCTGGCCGCCGAGCGTGATGGCCGAGAACGGGTCGACGTCGACCAGGTCCCAGGTCGGCGCGCCGCTCTTGAACTGCGCGGCGATCGCGCCTTCGGTCGGGCCCGAGCCGTCCATCTTGACCGGGATGCCGGTGTCCTTGGTGAAGGCCTGGCCGTAGGCGGCGTCGTAAGCCGTGATGGCGTCGCCGCCCCAATTGACCAGCACCAGTCCCTTGGTCTCGGCGAAAGCGCCGGTCGAGCGCAAGAGCATCGGCGTGCCGGCAAGCACGAGGCCCGCAAGCTGCGCGAACTGGCGGCGCGAGATCTCGCCGCGGCTGGCCCGCTCGGAGAGCGATTGGATAGACTGCTTTTTGATTTCGTTCGTCATGTCAGTTCCCCTTGTTTTGATTGATTTGGTCCGGAAGCCGGTCCGGCGATCTTCAGGTCGCCGTGGCGATGTCTATTGTCCTCCGTCCGGCAGGAGGAAACCTCTTTCGGCCGGCCAGGTCAGCCAGACCGAATTGCCTTTGCTGAGCGCCGCGGCCGCAACCTCGTTCGGCACCGAGACGGTGACCTTGGCGCCCTGGCGCGTGGTGAGGTCGAGCTTGGTCGCGGCACCCAGATAGGTCGAGCCGATCGCGGTCGCGGCGATGCCGTTCTCGCCGGCGGCCGCTTCGCGCGCGATCGACATATGTTCGGGACGGATGGCCAGGATGGCGTCGCCACGGACTTTCTCGGCCTTGCAGCGCATGTTGACGGCGCGGTCCTCGCACAGGCCCGTCGAGCCATTGTCGGCGGGCTTCACGCCCTTCAGCGGCAGCATGTTGATCTCGCCCAGGAACTCGGCGACGAAGCGGTTGGCCGGCCGGTCGTAGACCTCGTCCGGCGCCGCGACCTGCAGCAATTTGCCATGGTTGAAGATGGCGACGCGCGACGACAGCGCCAGCGCCTCGCTCTGGTCGTGGGTGACGAAGACGAAGGTTGTGCCGGTTTCCTGGTGCAGCCGCTTCATCTCGGCCTGCATCTGGCCACGCAGGCTCTTGTCCAGCGCCGAGAACGGTTCGTCGAGGAGCAGCACGCCCGGCTCGAACACCAGCGCGCGGGCCAGCGCCACGCGCTGCTGCTGGCCGCCGGAAAGCTGCGAAGGCAACTTCTTCTCATGGCCCTTCAGCCCAACGCGCTCGACCATCTCGCCGACACGCTTCTTGATCTCGGAGGCCGATCTCTTTCGCACCTTGAGCGGGAAGGCGATGTTGGCTTCTACGCTCATATGCGGGAACAGCGCATAGCCCTGGAACACCATGCCGGCGGCGCGCTGTTCTGCCGGGCGATCGGTGATGTCGACGCCGTCGCTGAACAGCTTGCCTTCGCTCGGTTTCACGAAGCCGGCGAGGATCATCAGGAAGGTTGTCTTGCCGGAGCCGGAAGGCCCCAGCAGCGTCAGGAACTCGCCACGGCCGATATCGAGCGTGAGATTGTCGAGCGCCCGGAACGAGCCGAAGCTCTTGCCGATCCCGTTCGCCTTGATTTCTGCGGCCCGGCCGGGTTGCTGCATCCTGCCTCTTTCCTCACGCCTGGCTAAGCGTAGGGCAGGCAAGCGGCTCACCGCAACCGAATAGTTTTCGCCTGATCGGCAAATTTGATTCACGGGTGCGTGGGTTAATCTCTACAGCCTGTTCTCCGACAGCTTCGCTCTGAGCCATGCGCCAAACGCATTCAGCACCGGGTGCCGTGCCTTGGCATGCTCGAACACCAGGTAATATGAGCGCGGCGAGGGCACCGATGCCTCGAACGGCTTGACCAGTCGGCCTTCGTTCAGCGCCCGGCGTCCGGTCAATTCGTCGCCCATGGCGATGCCTTGTCCGGCGACCGCCGCCGAAAAGACGAGGTTCATGTCGGAGAAGAAGATGCCGCCCTCGGTGTCGGGATTTTCCACCTTGGACAACGCCAGCCAGCGCGCCCAGTCCTCGGTGTCGCCGAGATGCAGCAGGTTTGCGCGCAGCACGTCGGCGGGTTTGGAAAAGCCGCCGACCTTGTTGAGCAGCGTCGGGCTGCAGAGCGGCGTGAAGGAGACTTCGCACAGAAGCTCCACCGCGCGGTTCGGCCAGTTGCCGACGCCGAAGGCGATGAAGGCGTCGGCATCCGGATTGGAGACGTCGTCGAGCCGGCGCGGCGTCAGCACGGACAGCGCCACGTCGGGATACATCTGCTGGAACTCGCCGATATGAGTGCACAGGAACATCGAGGCGAAGCCCGGCGGGCAGGACACGGCGAACGAGCCGCCGACGCCGGCGCCATTGTTTTGCGTCCCCGCATCGCCAAGCACGGTCAGCGCCTTCCTGACGTCCGCCGCGTAGCGCTGGCCGCGCGGCGTCAGCGCCACGCCCTTGCCGATGCGCTGCAACAGATCGAAGCCGAGGTCGCGCTCAAGCAGCCGGAGCTGATGCGAGACGGCGCTTCGGGTGAGATGCAACTCATCGGCTGCGCGCCATACGCTGCCGTGACGGGCAAAACTGTCGAGGGCGCGCAGCGCCTGGGTGGACGGTATTCGCAAGGGACCTCAGGTGAACCGAATTTGCACGAGCCGGGAAAACATATCACTTTTTGATGAGCCGCTTCACTGCTTTCTTGAGCCCATGGACAAACCGGTGACGACTTCGGCAAGGCAGACCGCGCTTGCCTGCATCGACAGCATCCAACCGCTGTTGTCGGCCTGGACGCGCACCATCTTCGATTTCGGCGAAACGGCCTGGCGCGAGTACCAGTCGGCCGCCTGGTATGTCGACCGGCTGAAGCGCGAGGGCTTTTCGGTCGAGGAAGGCTCGGGCGGCATGCCGACCGCCTTCTGCGCCCACTGGACGAACGGCGACGGCCCGGTGATCGGCATGTATGGCGAATATGACGCCGTGCCCGGCAACTGCCAGGACGCAGCGACGGTCAAGCGTGCGCGGCCGGGTCTCGGTGCGGAAGCCGGCGGCCACACCGATCCGCATTCGGGGCTAGGCATAGGCAGCCTTGGCGGTTTGCTTGCCACCAAGGCAGCGATGCTGGAGCACGGCATCAAGGGCACGCTGCGCTTCACCGGCGAGCCGGCGGAGAAGGTGAGGGGCTCGAAGCCGATCCATGCGGCCAAGGGCTACTATGACGGCCTGGCGGGCATGATCTCTTTCCATCCCTTCTACATGCTGCCGCTGTGCAACACGGCGCGCTGGGACACGCATTGCGGCGCCGCCTACGCGATGATCTATCGCTTCGTCTGCGACGAGCCCGAGAACTGGATTCGCGCAGGCGATTCAGCACCGATCCCGCAGGCTCATTCGGCGGTGCGGGCGCCGGGCGCCAACGACGCGCTGATGATGATGTACATGGCCTCCAAGGCGCTGCGCGATTCCATGCTGACGCATCAGGGCGGCTGGTCGATCAGCGAAGCGATCCTGACCGCCGGCCAGGCGACCGCCGACAATCTGCCGGCCGGCCTGGCCGAGATCCAGTACATGATCCGCGTGCCGACCATTGCCATGGCCGAGCAGGTCACCGCCGTGCTCGACCGCAACGCGGAAGCGGCGGCAAAAATGAGCGGCTGTCGTGTCGAGCGTCACTGGGTGTCGAAGTCGCGCCCGGGGCTTGCTAACCACGCCATGGCCGATATCACCTATCAGGCGCTGTCGACCGTCGGCGCGCCACGCTGGAGCGACGAGGCGAAGGCGATCGCTCGCGAGGTCCAGGTCAATGCCGGCGGCACTGCGACCGACAATCCGTTCATCGACGAACTGGAGCGGATGATTGCGCCGCAGGAGGCCGAGGCGATCCTGCGCCGCGACCTGCCGCCATCGCAGGTGAATTCGACCTCCGACGACTACACCGACATGAGCTGGCACGCGCCGACCTCGCGCTTCTATGTCGCTCGTCCGGCGCTGCGCGCGGCCAACGGCCATGTCTATCCGGCCTGGGTGATGAACGCGCTGGGCGGTATTCCGGCAACCATCGACCCGATGGTCACTTGCGCCGCCAAGACCGTGGCGCTCACCGCGCTGCGCCTGCTCGAAGACAAGGCCGCGCGCGATGCCGCCATGGATGAGTTCGTCACCCGCACCGGCGGTGGCATCGGCGGCTCGAACTGGATCGCGCCGCTGTGCGACTACGAAGCGCCGATCAACTTCCGCTGGCCGGAATATGTCACCACGCCGCGCGGCCGCGATTGGTGGATACCGAGCGGCAAACCCAATCAAGCCACATCATCAAATCGAGGAGAACTCCATGACCGTCCATGACCGCATTGTCGCCGAGCCATTCTCGCTGCAGCGCCGCAACCCCGCCGGCGGCACCAAGCCGCTGACCGCCTGGGGTTTTGCCAACGAAACCGACGTGCTGACCGACGTGCTGCTCGGCTCGCCGAATTTCCTGCGCCACCTCTCGACCAGCTCGCTGTCGAGAAAGCATCTGCGCGAGGCGCCCTGCAACGTCCAGATCGCGCAGGCGCAGCACAAGGACCTGGTCGCGGCCTATGAACATTTCGGCGTCAATATCCACTGGCACGAGCCGACGCCGGAACTGCCGATGCAGGTCTATTCGCGCGACTCCAGCGTCATGACGCCTTACGGCGCCTTCATCACCGCCATGGCCAATTGGTGGCGGCGCGGCGAGAACTACGCGGCGATCCGCACCTATGAAAAGCTGGGCATCCCGATCTACGACATGGTGACCGCCGGCACTTTCGAGGGCGGCGACTTCAACGTCATCGAGGACGGCGTGGTGCTGATCGGCTGTGGCGGCGCCCGCACCCAGGAAGAGGGCGCGCGCCAGGTGCAGGACTGGTTCGAAAAGGAAGGCTGGGAAACACGGCTCGCCTTCATCGACGAGTATTACGTCCATATCGACCTGATGGTGGTGCCGATTGCCGAAAAACTTACTGCCGTCTGCCTCGCCTGCACCGAGCCCGGCATCGTCGACTGGCTGAAGGGCAAGGGTCACGAGATCATCGACGTGCCTTTCCAGGACACCATGGCGCTTGGCTGCAACTTCATGTCGCTCGGCAAGGACAGGGTCATCGCGCCGACCTCGAGCAAGAGCCTCATCGGCCAGTTGAAGGCGCGCGGCTTCGAGGTCGCGGCCGTTGACATGAGCGAGATCTCCAAGACCGGCGGCGGCATCCACTGCATGGCGCAGGCGCTGAAGCGCGTTCCGGCGTAACGGGACGAGGCGAACGCGCGAGGCGCCGAGGCTGCCAATCTCCCCCCTCGTGGGGGAGATGTCCGGTAGGCCAGAGGGGGGCGCCGTAGAGCGCCAGCCTATCCTGCGTTAGCCGCCCGGCCGCCCCTTGGCGCGGCAAGCGCATCCAACTGCTCCTGAAGATATCCGTTGAGCACGATCATCTCCTTCAGCGCCTTGACCGCATCGCCCTTGTGCCGGGTAATGAACCGGTCGGCAATGGTCTGAAGCGATGCCTCCTGCCGGCTGTCGAGCCTGACGATAGTGTCCATCTTCGGTGCTCCTCTGGCTTTTGCTGGCTAGTGAACAAAAAGGGAACAAAATTGTCAAGAGCGAATTGACTCCGTAAGGAATGCGTTCCTATTTTGTCAGGAGACGGGGCCGCTGCTCGGGATCAGGGAGAGCCGCATTGGGCAGGCAGAAAAGCCGATATGAGGGATTTTTCCGGTTTCCCGAAGGCTCTTGCGACCGGACATGACAAATGGCCGGGCCCATGGACAGTGTCGGCCGCGCGGCAAAAGCCAACATGCTGCTCATCGTCGAATGTCGCCACTGCTACCACGTCGGCCGCTTCAAGGCGAACGATGTGGCCAAGGTGGCCGGTTGGAACAAACCGCTGGAAGCTATTCGCTTCCGCTGCAAGCGCTGCGGCCGCAAGGACACGGTCGTGAAGACCCAATTCATCGATCAGGACCACCCGCCCAAGGGTTATATCTGGGTCCTGCAGAAGGCGAGGGGATAGGGGTCGTTTAGAACAAGGATCCCTGTGCCGGTTGCCCGGCTGGGAACTTGATCTGTGTCGCCGGCTTTTCCACGATCACCAGCGCGTCATCCGGCAGGGGACGCTGCAGTTTTTTCGCCTCGGACCAAGGCGACGTAAGCCACAGTTCGGTTTCCTGCTGCGACGTCAGGATAACCGGCATCGCCTTCTCATGGATCGGCGCGATCAAGGCGTTGGGCCTTGTTGTCAGGAAGCCGTATAGCTCATGGTCGCCGGGGCCTTCCTTCACCTTGCGCACGCCATGCCAGGCTGTCCAAGAAGAACAGCGGCCGTTCTTCGCTCAGGGCAAACCAGAAGTTCTTCTGCACGCCGGTTTCAGGATCCCTGTTGCCAGGCGTGGGCGAAGGTTCGGCAAAGCTCGTCACCGGCACGACACAACGGTTTTCGATGCCAAGATAAGGCAGCCAGTGGCCGTATTGCGGGTTGCGGATATTGGTTGTGCCGGGATCGGCATTGCCTCGCACGCGCTCCGCTGGCGTCGGCATGCCCCAGCGCAGGTTCGCAAGCTCGCGACCGCCGTCGGCGGCGTTGCGCACCACCGGCGCCGGCTGGTTGGGATAGATGTCTATGGACGGTTCAAGATTACCCGAGATGTCGCGCATCGCCCGCGTCCACTGTCGGATCGCCTCCTGGCTCGTGGTGATGTTGTAAAGATTGCACATCGGCTGCGCTCCCGTCTGCCGACTGTTATCCGCGTTCTTACGCGTGGCGCAAACCCTGCAGCGCGCGGCTAAGAGCCTCGCAAAGTCCATCTGACCTCGGACCATAAATAAAACACGATCGAAAGCCGACGATGAAAGGGAACCGAGGGATGCTGTGGTGAATCTCGCTACATTTTTCGCATTGGCTGCAATGGGCATGCCTTTCCAAGGCGGAGAAATCGAGCCATACGTGAAGCAACTTTGCCATGAGGCGACGCGAATTTCGCTGCCTTCGGGCGCGCCTTCTTCAACGATGCTTCAGTCCCTGGCTGTTTGTTATTTCGCGTTTTCAGATATGGTCCAAGCCGGCCAACCGAAGCGCAACTGCAGTCAGTTGGTTGCCAGGTTTGAGCCTGAGAATCCGAGAGCCGCGCGAGAGATTTGCGAGACGGCGACAATGCTGACCAAGGCTTGGGCTAGCGGCCGATTTTAGTGCCCCCGCCCGCGCCGCCGCATCTCCGCCGGCTCCGCCGTTGGCGGCTCGCCGGGCAATCCGAGCCGCAACCGCTCCTCCTCAGCAAAGCTCTCGGCTTCAGCATGGATGTCGAACACCTGCTGCGTCAGCCTGCCACCTTCGACGATACGCACGATCCACTGGCCGTTGATGGCCTTTACACGGACACTGTCTGGCTCTCCCGACACCATGTACAGCTCCTGCTTTTACATGAAGAATTGTATCTCCTGATTTGAAATACGATCTACAGCGAGGTAGGTTGCTTCAAAGCGTATTTTATTGGCCTTTAGTACGAAGGCGTGGAATGATATCACATATATTTACGGTTGCTAATAAATAAAAACGATATATGGCCGCCGCGGCCCTCTTACGCGAGTTTCAACAAAACTTGACTTCGATGCGGCGCTCAGTCTGCGAGACGATGCGACAGCGCGCTTCCAGCCCGTCCGAACGGATTGCCAGGCTGAATGTTTCCGGCACGCCTATTGAGCTGGAGACGTCCAGGCCGGCGCCGTCCTCGCCAAGCGTCCTCACCGTGCAATCGATCGTCGACATGCGGTTGTTGAACAAGATGCGTCCGGCCTTCAGCACGCGCCGGCGCGGGCTGGTTGGCGCATCGTTGGCCGGCAACCAGGAAACGCAGCGGTTGCGACCGGCGGCCTTGGCTTCGTAGAGCGCTGCATCGGCATTGGCGAGCAGGGCGTCGATATCGGACGTGCGGGCGTCGAGCGCCGCCATGCCGAAGCTGGATGTAACCGGTACCTTGGTCTCGCCGTTCCTGATCGCGATGTGCTCGATCGCTTGGCGTACCTTCTCGGCGACGCCGCTCATATGGGTTCGATCGGTATGCGGCAGGACCAGGGCGAATTCCTCGCCGCCTAGCCGGCCAAAGAGGTCGCTGCCGCGCAACTGAGCGCGACAAGCCTCGGCGACGGCGACAAGAACCTTGTCGCCGGTGGCGTGGCCGTGACGGTCGTTGATCGATTTGAAATGATCGAGATCGAAGGCGACGCAGGCAAGGCCGTGCCTGTGGCGCTGTGCCAGCCCGATGGCCTGCGCGGCCTGTTCCTTGAAGGCGCGCCTCGACAGGGCGCCGGTCAGGCTGTCGAGCGAGGCCTGCTGGCGCAACTCCAGCGCATCCATGGCAAGGCCCGCAAGGTCGGACAGGATCGCGCTCTCGCGCGGGGTGAAGGCGCGCGGTTCGAAGCCGATGGCGCAGACCGTGCCGATGTTGTGGCCGTCATTGGTGCGGAGCGGCGCGCCGGCATAGAAGCGGATTCGCGGCCCGGCCGTCACCATGTGATGTTGCGCGAAGCGGGCGTCGTCGCGGGCGTCCGGCACGATGAGCGGCGTCGTGTCCTGCAGCGTGTATTTGCAGAAGGTCTCGTCTCGGCCGATCTCACGGTTGTCCAGGCCCTCATAGGCCTTGTACCACTGCCGATGCCCGTCGATCATCGAGACGATGGCGATCGGCAGGTCGAAGATATTCTTGATGAGCCGGGTGATGCGGTCGAAAGCCTGTTCGCGCGGCGTGTCCATCACGTCGAAGCGATCGAGCGCCTCAAGGCGCTCGGCCTCCGCCAGGTCGTCAGTCGCCGGGGGCGGCGTTTCCTTGAGCATCCGATGCATCGGCGTCAGCCTCGTTGACTACCCTCACCGCCCGGCGCGGTAGGATGGGAGGCATCGCTGAACATTCGGTAAAGGCAGCTCGGCGGCGTCGGCGCCTTGGCCGGCTTGCATCAAAAGCCGAAAAACTTCCGGCCGACGAGATAGCCGAGCGCCACCACCACCAGCGGAAACAGCGCCGGCGCCAGCTTGCCGAAAAGCGAAGGCTTCACCGCCTTCGCGGACGCGCCATACGCGGCGTTTCCAAGGTTCTTGGTCATGGCTTCCCCGCGATCAAAGTAACATTAGAAGTTGCTTATTAAGCTAGAGGTCGCCCGTTAATTTTCCGGCAACACCAATTGGACAATTCGAGCCATCGCCGAAAGAGTTTATTCCGACAGCTGCGTGCGCTCGGCAAGAGCGAAGGCCTGCAGGTTACGCGCCTTGCCCGGGTCCTGATCGGCGTTGGCGATGATGGCATGGAAGGCGGCGCGGGCGATGTCCTTCTTCTTGGCGTCGGGATGCACTTTGCGCACCGCCTTGACCAGCTCCTTCGGCGTCATGTCGGGCGTGACGAGACGCATCAGCGTATCGCCTATGGCCCGCAACTCGTTTGCATCCATAATCAACCCCGCTTGGCTGCTTGAGCTTAGCATATAGCGGGGTGAGCGAGTCACTTTTGTGATGCGGCCGAAGGTGGCGCACATGGGCGTGGTCGGTTCTCGACCGCCATTGCCGTGCCACCGCGATCACCATCAGCGTCACACTGATTTGTGAGATCGCGATCATTGCCCTATCAAGGGGCTGACGCCGACAGCCGAGTTGATCCAGTGCGTGAGAGAAGCGTCCATTCTTGTCTGAGCCCCCGGCTATCGTGAGGTCGATCGTTGAAACCCGCCGGCGAGCACCGCATTCACCAGCTCTTTGAGGTCAGCGTATGGCTAAAAGGTGCCCATGCCTTGATCGAGTGCGTCGGCGGCATCCTGCTTTACCTCGTCACCACCGAAACTATCGCCTCATGGGTCAACATGCTCACCCAGGAAGAGTTGATCGAAGATCCCAACGATTTCCTGGCCAGCCACTTGTCGCGGATGGCCGCCGGGTTCTCCGTCGCGAGCAAGGAATTCTATGCCTTCTATCTGCTCAGCCACGGGCTGATCAAGCTTTTGCTGGTCGTCGGCCTGCTGTGCGGCAAGCTGTGGTCCTACCCGGCTTCGCTGGTGGCGCTCAGCGCCTTCATGGCCTATCAGATCTACCGCTACTCCTACACGCATTCGCCGGGCCTGCTCGTGCTGACCGTTTTCGATGCGATCGTCATGTGGCTGATCTGGCAGGAGTGGAAGACGGTGCGCCGCCACATAGCGCGCTGATCGCGTTCGGTTTCACTCGACTTTGCGCCGGAATTTCGAATGGCAACTCGCGCAATCCTGCAGGATGAGGTGCAGGATATGTTCCGCCGGCATCCTGGTTGGATCGGCTTCGGCGGCGCCGGGGCGCTTGCCGAGCAGGCTGCCGCCGTCCATCGGCAGGCCGGTTCCCATCCGCATATCGGGGCTGATCTCGGCCGGCGCCTTGTCGGCCTTGGCGGAAAGCGCGGCGGTAAGCAGGCCGATATGGCGGGCGAGGGCCTCGAATTGCGGCCGCGCCTGGTCGATCTCCGCTTTGGCGCCGGATGGCGGACCGAGCGAGCTGGCGGGAAATTCAGCGATCAGGGCGGCACCGGTGCGATCGCGCAGCGTCGCGGCGGCGGCCTTGAAGCTTTCGGGCTGATAGGCGCGCTTGCCGTCGAACATCTCGGCGATCGTCCTTGCCGCCGCTGCCATGTCCTTCATCGAGGACTGTCGGGCGGCCACGATCGCATTGCCCGAGGCCATCACCGTCGCCGAGGCAAGCACCAGCGAGGCGACGAGCGCCAGGATTGCTGTCCGGGGCGCGATGGCGGCCGCCAGAACACCGCGTCGATCCATTGGTTTCTCCCGGCCGCGATAGGAAAGCCACTCGGCGGCTTTTTCCTCAGGCTAAGGTTTCCAGTAGCTGGAAGGTCAAGCGAGAATCGCGCAGGGGCGGGCGGCGCCAGTCGAAGTGACTTTCTTTGGGTGCGATTTTGCTGATGTCGAAAAACGAAACGACGCGGGATCGCCCCAGACAGGCTGACCCACAACATTCCGGCTTGTGGTTTTCGGGACTACCAGCGGTCGCAATTTGACCCAAATCGGCCCCTAACGGGCAGAACGTGCTGCGGTTCCAGCCTTCACGGTTTCTTGACAGGGGCCGGAAAAACAGGCAGCAAAGCGGGTGAGGGAGAGCATTTTTACCGTGGCGAAGACCATGGAGGGCTCTTTTTTCGTATCGGCCATCGCCAAATCGGCGATTGGTGGAGGGATTGGTTAACCAACTTTGTCCATCTTTTGAATCAATCGGCAACAGACGCGAAAGGTGCAGGGGGCACCAGGCGAACTGTAATCGTCACGGATGCAAGGTCGCAAACCGGCATGCCGATTGAGAGTGGTCGTATGGCGTTTTTGCGTTTGAAAAATCGGGGTGACGCTCCTCATGGGGAGATGATTTCCAGGAAGTCCAGCCAACGCTGGATTGTGGTGCCCGCTGTCGGGGCCGCCCTTGCGCTATGGTCCGTCGCGACGCTCGCCGGCCTTTATTCGGTGAGCACGTCGCTCAGCGCCGCCTCCAATGGGTTGCCGAGCCTGCTTTCGCCGCGCGACATCGCGCTTGGCGACCAGCGTCGCAAGCTCGCCAATTCCTGGGCACCGCGCCTTGCCGCCGCTGACGGCTACAAGACCGGCTCGCTGACCGGCGGTTGTGATGCCGGTTGCCTCAGCCTCGCCACCAGCTTCCTGCATGACGGCCAGGCGCCCCACACGCTCAAAGCCGACAGTTCGAAGCACGACGGCAAAATGGCGCGCCTCAAGCTGCCGACGCCGGATACGATCGCGCACGAAAAAAACGTGCAGGAGAAGGTCGTCCTGGTCGCTTCGGCCGCCGGCGTGGCCGACCGCTTCGATGTCGTCGTCAAAAGCGCCGGTCTCTCCCACCAGAAGCTGGCCGAGGCCTTCGCCCGCGCCGAGAATGCGCCGTTCCTGCTGGCCAGCCTGCCCTCGGCCAGCCGCTTCGGCGGCGCCCTGCCGGACGCTCCCAATGAGGCCCGCTTCGGCTCCGATCCGGCGCAGGTCAGGCAAGCCTCCGAGCTCGCGCTGGCGCTTGCCAATGCCTTGCCGGAAGATACGGCGGATGTGCCGACCGCCGTGGCGCTTGCCAACGGCGCCGCGCCCGATGCCGCCGAAAATGCGGACAATGGCCAGGACGGCGCGTATCAGGTCGCCTCGTTGCCGCCGCAGGATGATTTGCCTGACACGATTGCCGTGCCCGGCCTTCGCCCGCGCACCGTGCTCCAGCGTGCGACCGAGGCGCCTGACCAGACTGCGGCCAAGCCCCAGAAGCCGCTGGCCTCCAAAGCCAAGCCGCAACCCGCCGCTAACGACACCGCCGACGGCGGCCAGACGGTGGTCTCGCCGCGGAGTAGCGACCAGGCCCTGCCGGGTGTGCCGAATGTGAAGCCGCTCGTGGCGACCTCGAAGCCAACGAAGAGAAGCAAGGCGCAGGCATCCGAGATGCTGGCCTACGCCAAGCCCGATACGCCCGAAAGCGGCGGCCTCGGCAGTGCTTTCCGCAACCTCTTCACCGGCCCGTCGACGGGCAATGGCGTGGCCGTCTATGATATCTCGGCCAGGACCGTCTACATGCCGGACGGCTCGAAGCTGGAGGCGCATTCCGGGCTCGGCTCGATGGTCGACCAGCCGCGTTTCGTCGACCGCAAGAATGTCGGCCCGACACCGCCCGACACGTACAATCTGTCGCTCCGGGAATCGCGCTTCCATGGCGTCGAGGCGATCCGGCTGACGCCGACCAGCGGCAGCAACAAATATGGCCGCAACGGCCTGCTGGCGCATACCTACATGCTGCGCGGCGGCCGCGCCGAGTCCAATGGCTGCGTCGTCTTCCGGGACTATCAGCGCTTCCTCGCCGCCTACAAGAAAGGCAAGATCAAGCGTCTCGTCGTCGTGCCGCGCCTGAACCGTTCGCTGACACAAGTGGCCCAGGAAGGCCGCCAGGGCTGATCTTCCAAGCAATTCCAGGAAAAGTGTGAAGCGGTTTTCCGTCCCGAATTGCGCCTAAGAGAGGCCGGTGGTCTCGCCTGCCGGCGTGATCTCTTTCCGCCTCTTACCGAGCATGTCCTTGGCCGCGGTCAGCGCGCCCAGCACGATCAGCGCGCAGGCGAGCCCCACCGACCAGTGGTAGGCGCCGAAGCCGAAGGCCAGCAGGGCGATCACCGACAGCAGCGGTGCGGCGTAGGACAGCGCGCCGAGGATCATGATGTCGCCATGCTTGCAGCCCCAGTCCCAGGCGTAGAAGCCGGCGCCGAGCGGGATCGTGCCCAGTGTGGCGATCGCGGCCCATTGTATCGCTGAAGCCGGCCAGACCGTCCGCTCCAGTGCGAGATGCAAGATGAAGGCCACCGCCGAGGTGATCAGGCAATAGCCGGCGACAACATCGACCGGCGTTTTGCCAAACCGGCGCGACAGCACCGAATAGCCTGACCAGACGAAGGCGCAGAACAGCGCGATGATGTGGCCGGGCATGATGCCGCCCGCAAGTCCGACACCGCCGCCCTTGGTGATGATGGCGACCGCGCCAGCGAGGCCGAGCAGCACGCCGACGATATGATGCGCTTTCAGCGTTTCGCCGGGCAGGAAGGCGGCAAACACCACGATCAGCAGCGGCCACAAATAAGCGATCAGGCTGACCTCGACCGGCGGCGCCGACTGGATCGCGAAGAAATAGGCGCAATGGTAGATGCAGAGCCCGGCGACGCCCAGCGCCCAGACCTGCCAGGGCTGGCGCAAGGACCGGATCGCGTGCGGCCGGAAAATCCAGCTCACCACACCCACCATGCCGCCCAGGAAGAAGGTCATGGCGGCGAGCTGGAACGGCGGGACAGGCCCGGCCGCGGTCGACAACAGCGCCAGGAACGACCAGGTCAGGATGGCCACAAAGCCGATCAGGGTGGAGACCGTTCTTGTCATGGCCGTTCTTGTCGCACGGCCGCGAAGCCCAAGATTTATCCGGAGCGACGAATTTCGACGCGCCGGCAGCTCTATCGGAATGGGCGGATTGCGGGGAGGAGCGGAGATATCGACCCCTCCCAGAATATAAATATGGCGCACCCCCGGCTTGCGGCAAGCCCCCCGGTATCGCGTATTGACGCTGCTCCGATTCAACCACAACGGAGCATGGCATGCGGATTTTACTGTCGACTTATGGCTCGCGCGGCGATGTCGAGCCGCTGGCGGCGCTCGGCGCGGCGTTACAGGCACTCGGCGTCGAGGCGCGGGTGAGCGCTCCAGGCGATGCGGAGTTTGCCGCGCTGCTTGCCCGCGCCGGCGTGCCGCTGGCGCCAGCCTTCGCGCCGGTGCGCGAATGGGCAAAGGAGATGATCCGGCGCCGGCGGGCATCCTCGCCCGAAAGCATAGCCGGTCTGATCTCGAGCCAGGCGGCGGAGATCGTCGCGCGGCAATACGATGCGCTGAGCGTCGCCGCCGAAGGCTGCGACGCCGTCGTGGGGTTCGGCCTGTTCCCCTCCTGCGCCGCGGCACGGCTGGTCGCTGAGAAAAAGGGCATCCCCTATATGCTCGGCACCTTCTGTCCGATCTGGCTGCCGTCGCAGCATAATCGGCCGCATGAATATCCGGGACATCCGCTTCCCGCCGACATCACCGACAACCGGGCCCTGTGGGAGCGCGACATCGCCACCAAGAACGCTTTGTTCGGCGAGGCGATCAACAGCCAGCGCGCGAAGCTCGATCTGCCTGCCTTGGACAATGTCCGCGCCTATGTCTATGGCGATCCCGTGCTGCTCATCTGCGACCCGACGCTCGGACCGTGGCAGCCCTCCGACTTGATCGATGTCGTGCAGCCCGGCGCCTGCATCCTGCCCGACGACCGGCCGCTTCCGAACGGTTTGGACACCTTCCTCGGGGGCGGTTCGCCGCCGGTCTATGTCGGCTTCGGTTCGATTGCGGTCGCCGAGGAAACGGCGCGGGCGGCAATCGAGGCGATCCGCGCCCATGGCCGGCGTGTCGTCATCGCCCAGGGCTGGGCCGAACTTGTGCCGATCGACGACTGGGACGATTGCTTTGCCATCGGTGAGGTCAACCACCAGGCGCTGTTTGCCCGCGTCGCCGCCGTCATGCATCACGGCGGGGCAGGCACCACGATCGCCGCCGCGCGGGCAGGGACGCCGCAGGTGATCGTGCCGCAGATCGGCGACCAGCCTTACTGGGCGCGGCGGATCGCCGAGCTTGGCATGGGCGCGGCGCGTGATGGTCCGGTGCCGACGACGGAAACATTGACCGCGGCGCTGGAGATCGCGCTAGCGCCGCAGGTTCGCGTTCGGGCGGCCGAGATGGCAGAAGAGGTGCGCGGCGACGGCGCGATGCGGGCGGCGAGGTGGCTGGTGAACGCGCTAAGCCGGCCCTGATCTCACTGCTTCAGTTCCGCCAGCGCCCTTTGGAGCGGCGCTGGCGAGACCTGGATCGGTCCGGAGAAGGGCGTGTCCATGTCCATGATCAGATAGACGGCCGCGGCCGCCAGTGCGCCCGAGACGATGAATGTGCCGACGACGGTCGCGTTGCGCGGCGCGCGAAAACCGAAGCTGGCGAAGATCAGCATCAGCCAGGCGACCAGCAGCCCGATCAGCGGCACGGGAATAATGCCTTCCGACTGGCCGACCAGCACCCAGCGCTGTTCGATGACCTTCTGCAATTGTTGCGTCGCGTTCTGCAGCGACGCGGCGCGCTTGGCTTCCGGCGGCTGAAGCTCCGCCAACTGGTCGCCGACCTTGTTGAGCAGCAGCTCCGACAGCCGGTTGGCGACAGCGGGTGTCTTCTGCGTCGGCGATGTGGCGTCGACCAACCGCTGCAGATAAGCGGTGAGTGTGGCGCGCGCGTCTTCCGTCTCCGGTCCATAAAGGCGCAGCGAGCGGTCTAGGATGATCAGCTGCGTCGCGAAATTGTGGACGTTGTGATCGATCGTCTCGAAGGTGTTCTTGGCCGAGTTGATCATCAGGCCGAGCACCAGGGATGACATCACCACGAAGAGGTTGGCGGAAAGCCGGACCACGGCGCTGGTGTCGTCCTGGCGATGATGTTCGGGAAAGCGCGGATAGATCATCAGGCTGGCCAGCGCCGCTCCGGCCAGGCAAGCAAAGATCACCACCCCTGCGAGAACTTCACCCATCGCTAATATTGCACACGGGAAAGGTTGCTTGCCAATCGGATAAGAAGGCATGGCAGCGCGGCGGCGAAAACCGCTTCCAATACCGCCCCAAGCCTTTATGACTATGCGCCGGGGCGGCTCCCAATCATCACGAGGATACCATGACAATTCGCGCTGTCGTCTGGGGCGAGAACATCCATGAACGGACCAACGAGGTGGTCGCCGCCCTCTATCCCGAGGGCATGCACGCGACCATCGCCAAGGCGCTGAACGCCGACGCCGGTATCTCGGCCTCGACCGCAACGCTGGAGCAGCCGGAGCACGGCCTGCCGGAATCCCGCCTGGCCGAGACCGATGTTCTGGTCTGGTGGGGCCACAAGGACCATGGCGCTGTCGCCGACGAGGTGGTTGAGCGCGTCGCCCGCCGAGTCTGGCAAGGCATGGGGCTGATCGTGCTGCATTCCGGCCATTTCTCGAAGATCTTCAAGCGGCTGATGGGCACGCCCTGCACGCTGAAATGGCGCGAGGCCGGCGAGCGCGAGCGGCTCTGGGTGACCAGCCCCAATCATCCGATCGCCGAAGGCGTGGGCGAGTTCTTCGAGCTCGAGAACGAAGAGATGTATGGCGAGCAGTTCGCCGTGCCCGAGCCGCTGGAGACGGTGTTCATCTCGTGGTTCCAGGGCGGCGAGGTGTTCCGCTCAGGGCTGACCTACCGGCGCGGCGCCGGCAATGTCTTCTACTTCCGGCCCGGCCACGAAACCTACCCGACCTATCACGACGCGACGGTGCACAAGGTGCTGCGCAACGCAGTCAAATGGGCGCATAACCCGCAGGGCACGAAACCCGCCATTCTCGATGCCCCGAACGTGCCGGTCGAAAAGGCGCTGGAGCCGATCGTCGAGCGTGGCGGCAAGCTGCATGCAAAGGGCGAGGGCGGTTTCCGCTAGAATATTCATCTGGAATTGCGTGATGACAACGCTTAAACCAAATTGACATTGAATCGAACCAATTCGCTCAGGGAGCAAACATGCGGCTTTTGATACTCGGGACCGGCTGGATGGCGCAGGAACACGCCCGGCGTTTCAGCGCCATCGATGGCGTCGAGCTGGTGGCGGCGGTCGATGTCGATGAAAAACGGGTCGGCGAATTCGCCGACGGCTTCAAGATCCCGAAGCGCTTCACCACGCTGGAAGCCGCGCTTGACTGGGGCGGCTTCGACGCTGTCGCCAATGTCACGCCGGATCGTATCCACCACCCGACGACCATGGCGCTTGTCGCCGCCGGCAAGCCGGTGCTGTGCGAGAAGCCGCTGGCCGAGAATTTCGGCAAGGCCAACGAGATGGCCGACGCCGCCGAGGCCGCCGGCATCGTCAACATGGTCAACCTCACCTATCGCAACGTCGCGCCGCTGCAGCAGGCGCGCCAGATGGTGCAGGCTGGCGAGATCGGCACGGTACGCCATGTCGAGGCGTCCTATCTGCAGAGCTGGCTGGTGTCGAAATTCTGGGGCGACTGGCGCACCGACCCGAAATGGCTGTGGCGGCTGTCGCGCGGCCATGGTTCCAACGGCGTGCTCGGCGATGTCGGCATCCACATCCTCGACTTCGCCAGCTATGGCGCGGCGCTCGACATCGACCATGTCTTCTGCCGCCTGCGCGCCTTTGACAAGGCGCCGGGCAACCGCATCGGCGAATACGAGCTCGACGCCAATGACAGTTTCGCCATGACGCTGGATTTTTCCAACGGCGCGTTTGGCGTGGTGCATGCCAGCCGCTGGGCGACCGGCCACATGAACGAATTGCGCCTGCGCATCTATGGTGACAAGGGCGGGCTCGAGGTCGTGCACAATCTGGAAGGGTCGCAGCTGAAGGCCTGTATCGGCGACAACATCGAGTCCGCCAAATGGGAGGAGATCGATGCAGGCTCCGTGCCGACCAACTACCAGCGCTTCGTCGAGGCGGTGAAGAGCGGCGCGCAGACCGAGCCGACCTTCCGGCATGCGGCGGGTTTGCAGAAGGTGCTCGACCTGGCGGTGGTGTCCGACGAGAAGCGCGCGGAGCTTAGGGCTGACGCGGATACGCAGTGAGGGCTTTCCTCCCCCGCCAAAGGCGGGGGAGGTGTCCGCGGAGCGGACGGAGAGGGGCCTTTCGTAGGGCGCCCCCTCTCCGTCTCGGCTTCGCCGAGCCACCTCTCCCCACTTCGTGGGGCGAGGAAAAGTTATGAGCCTCGATAAATCCCCACCGCGGCCGCCACCAGCGCGGCATTGCCGTTCGCGACACCGCCATTCGGCAATTCCTTGCCGTCCTCCAATCCCACCCGCGTCGACAATTTCCTTGCCGCCGCCCTTTCCACGAACGGCCACACGGTCGCGTTCTCGCCATGCAGCAGGATGGGGCGGCGGATGCCGGCGCGCTGCAGCACCTTTTCGATGCCGTCAGCGACGGCAAACGCCTCATCCAGCGTCTGCTCGGAAATTTCGATCAGCACGCGTAGCACCCTTCCGCCATGGTCGAGGCCGACGAGGCGCTCGGCGTCGGCGATCGAAGCCAGGCCCGCCTCGATGCCGATGCCGCGCTGGCGCAGGCTTTCCATCACCACCGGCGCGGCCGTCTCGCTGAGATTGACCGAGGCATAGTCCGGCAATTCGCGCCAGCTGGAGATGGCGACCAGGGTGCGCAGATCGTCCTTCTCGATCCACGCGCCGGTCGACACGCCGATCAGCGTGCCCGGGCAGGCGCGGCGCAGTGCTGCAACCGTTTTGTCCATCGCTTCCGGCGCCAGGCTTTCCTGACGGTCGGCGCCGCGCGCATGGACATGGAGTTCCGAGGCGCCCGCCGCGATCGAGGCGGCGCCATCATGCGCCATGGCGTCGGGGTTGAGCGGCAGTGCCGGATGGAAGTCGGCGGGGCGCGCGCCGTTGATGCAGGCCTGGACGATCATGATGAGGCGATCCTGTTGTGGGTGGGATGCAGCGTAGCAAAGGGTGAGGTGGGCGGGGAACGGGGAGAGTGAAGACTGCTGACAGGGGTGCAATCATGGCATTGCAGCGATCCGTCACACCCCTCTCTGTCCTGCCGGACATCTCCCCCGCAAGGGGGGAGATTGGCTGTCGCGCCTGCTTTCGCCAATCTCCAACGTTTAGGAAGCGCGGGGCGCACGAGCTGCTGATCTCCCCCCTTGCGGGGGAGATGCCCGGCAGGGCAGAGGGGGGTGCCTCGCGCGCCTCAGGCCGAACAATCCAGCCAGATCCCCCATCTCCAACAGCCGCGGGCAGCGCTACTAAAGATGAGAGTCAACTTTTAATTTGGACCGTCCTCGCTCCAGATCAGGCGCAGCAGCCGCAGCAGCGTTGCGCGTTCTTTTTTCGTCAGCCGCTGCAGGAACCGGTCCTCGTGCCGGCGTACTTGCAGGCGCCATGCCGGCATGGCCTGTCTGGCTGCCTTGGTCAAAGCCAGCACCTGCACGCGCTTGTCCTGTGCATGGTCGTCGCGTTCGACCAGTCCGCGCTCTTCCAGTTCGGCAAGCAACGGCGCCATGTTGGCGCTTTTCATCCCGAGCAGGCGGCAAAGCTCGGCGGCGCGAATACCGGGCCTCTCGTCGATCAACGCCAGCATGCCGTAGGTTACCGGGCGCAACGCGCTGTCGGCCAGCTCGATCGCGAAGTCATTGAGCGCCAGGGCCGAAGCGCGCCTCAGATTGTAGCCAATCTGCGCCTCGAGCCTGTCTTGCGGCGCAATCCCGGTCGTCTTACCGGGGCCGCTGCGATCTCTTGTCTCGTCCATGCCGCAAGCGATTGCCGCGATCAAGGTTCTTGTCAAGGATAAAATGCTATGCGACATAGTGATCATAAAGGCTATGCTGCATAGCAATTGACAGGGCAGAACTGGGCGAGGCAGAGCGCGGCTCCCGGCTCGTCATACAACCCGGAGGCAGGAGGAGAGTTGCCATGACCGAAGAGACCGTCGCCTTCGAGATCGAGGACGGCATCGCCTGGGTGCGCTTCAACCGCCCCGACAAGCGCAATTGCATGAACCCGCCGCTCAACCGGCGCATGATGGAGGTCCTGGACCAGCTCGAATATCGCGACGATGTCGGCGTGCTGGTGTTGACAGGCGAAGGCAGCGCCTGGTCGGCTGGCATGGACCTGAAGGAGTATTTTCGCGAGACCGAAGCCAAGGGCCTGGGCGCCGTCCGCAAGGCGCAAGGTGAGGCCTATGGCTGGTGGCGGCGGCTGCGCTGGTACCGCAAGCCGACCATAGCCATGGTCAATGGCTGGTGCTTTGGCGGCGGCTACGGCCCACTGTTTGCCTGCGACCTGGCTTTTGCCGCCGATGAGGCCCAGTTCGCGCTGTCCGAGATCAACTGGGGCATCCTGCCCGGCGGCGGCGCCACCAAGGTGGTGGTCGATCTCCTGTCGATGCGTGACGCCATGTACCACGCGCTGACCGGCGAGCTGATCGACGGCAGGAAGGCGGCGGCCTGGAAGCTGGTCAATGAAAGCCTGCCGCTCAAGGACCTGAAGGCGCGTGTCACCGAGGTGGCCAACGTTCTGCTGAAGAAAAATCCCGTCGCGCTGAAGGCGACCAAGGACGCCATCCGCCGCGTCGGCGAGATGACCTACGACAATGCCGAAGACTATCTGGTGCGCGCGCAAGAGGCCGCCAATTCCTACGACAATGACGGCCGCAAGGAAGGCATCCGCCAGTTCATCGACGAGAAAAGCTATAAGCCCGGCCTCGGCGCTTATGACAAGGCAAGGTGATCGGCCAAAATCCAATCGGGGAGGAGATCAAAGATGCCGGCCTGGACGACGCCTGATCCCGTGGCTTTGCATGCCGCGACACAGCCTGAACGCATCGCTTGCGTCGACCTCGCTTCCGGGCGGCGCTGGACCTACAGCGGATTCGACGAGGCGATCCAGCGCGCCGTCGCCGTGCTGGAAGGCGGCTACGGTATCAAGCCGGAGCAGCGTATCGCCACCGTCGCCTGCAACAGCGCCGACCTCCTGATCCTGCAGCAGGCCGCCATGCGCCTTGGCGCCATCTTTGTGCCGGTCAACTGGCGCCTGGCCGCGCCCGAGCAACGGGCGATCCTAGCCGATTGCGATCCCGTGCTGCTGCTGCACGATGCCGCGTTGGAGACGGCGTTGCCCGAGGGCTGCGTGGCGGTGAAAGTCACCGACTTCGCGGCGGCGGTGGAGGCGCAGGCGCCGACGCCGCGCCGGCCCTTGCCGGCAGCCGACCAGCCATCGATCATCCTTTACACGTCGGGCACGTCGGGCCGGCCGAAGGGGGTGATCATCACCGAGCGCAACGCCTTCGCCACCGCGGTCAATTTCGGCGTGCTGGGGCAGGTCGGCAATTCAAGTGCCTTCCTGTGCGACGCGCCGATGTTCCACGTCATCGGTCTCATCACCAGCCTGCGTCCGGCCTTGCTGCAAGGCGGCACCGCGCTGATCTCTCCTGTCTTCGAACCTGGCCTGACCAACCGCCGGCTGGCCGATCCCGAACTCGGCATCACCCACTATTTTTGCGTCCCCCAGATGGCCAGGATGCTGCGCGCGGACGCCGCATTCGCGCCGGCGCGCTGGACCCGGCTAACCGCCATCTTCACCGGCGGCGCGCCCAATCCCGCCGCCGATATCCTCTGGTGGCTGGAACAGGGCGTGCGGATGGTCGACGGTTTCGGCATGACCGAGGCCGGCACCGTGCTTGGCATGCCCGTCGAGGTCGGTCAGATCAAGCGCAAGGCGGGCTCCGCCGGCCTGCCGGCGCCATCGCTATCGCTGCGCATCGTCGATGACCGTGGCCAGGATGTCGCGGCCGGGCAGGCCGGCGAGATATGGCTCAGCGGCCCCAACGTCACGCCGGGCTATTGGAACCGGCCGGACGAAACGGCGCGGGCCTTTACCGCCGATGGCTGGTTCCGCACCGGCGACATCGCACGGCGGGACGAAGACGGCTTCATCACCCTCGTCGACCGCCGCAAGGACATGTTCATTTCCGGCGGCGAGAACGTCTACCCGGCCGAAGTCGAAATGGCGCTGCTCGATCACCCCGATATTGCCGAAGCGGCAGTCATCGGCATCGCCGACGCGCGCTGGGGCGAAGTGGGCCGCGCTTTCGTCGTGCTGAAGGGTGCTGACCGGGTTATCGACCCGGCAGCACTTGCCGCTCACTGCGCCGCCCGTATCGCGCGCTACAAGGTGCCAAAGGAATTTCTGCGCGTCGAAGCCCTGCCGCGCACCGCATCCGGCAAGATCCAGAAACACATCTTGCGCGGCTGAGCCTGAGGATCGTAGCCTCAACGGCTAGAGCAATTCCAGGAAAAGTGTGTAGCGGTTCTCCGTCCGGAATTGCGTGAAAACAAAGACTTAGAGCGGTTCGGGGATTCCGTGAAACGCTGAACCGCTCCCGGGCGATGGAGCGTCTTGCGGTTGAGCAGGACGGCGATCGTCCTACCCCAGATGCTGCGCCCTGAGTTGCTCCTTCATCCGCGCCAGCGCCGGTTCGCCGCCGGCCGCGAGCTGATCGGCGATCTCGGCCAGCTTGTCGTCGGCGTTGCGGTATTTGCTGCCCCAGGCGCCGAGCGTGGCCAGCACGGGCAACAGGTCGATGCCGGCCTCGGTCAGTCGGTAGATCGCTTTCAATCCATGCGTTGGGTCGCCGCTGCGGGTGAGGATGCCTTCATCCTGCAGCGTCTGCAGCCGCTCGGCCAGCGTGCGCGAGGAAATCCCCTCATCGGATTGCAGGAACTCGCGAAAATGCTTTTTCCCGGCGAAGATCAGATCGCGGATGATGAGCAGCGTCCAGCGATCGCCGAGCAGTTCCAGCGAAAGATTGATCGGGCAGCCCGATCGTCCCTTGGTCGACATTGATATGGTTCCATTTTTAAATCACTTTACTATTGACATCACTATCTCACTGCGTCAAATGGTTCCAAAAGTAAATCATTTTATCGAAGCAGGAAAACGACAATGAAGAAGCTTGTCCTTCAGATGCAGATGTCCGTCGACGGTTTCGTCGGCGCCAACCAGAACCATCCCTGGCAGCTTTGGGAATGGGGCGACGACAACGCCTGGGACGAGGAGCTGAAGCAGGATTTCAACGCCGTCTTCGAGACAATCGACACCATTCTGTTGAGCCGCAAGATGGCCGAGGAGGGTTATCTGACGCATTGGGGCAATGCCGCGAAGAAATATCCGCAGGATCGATTCTATGCCTTCGCCCCGCGCATTGTCGAAGCGCAGAAGGTGGTGGCGAGCGACAAGCTCAAAACCTCGCCTTGGGAGCGCACACAGGTGGTGAGCGGCGACCTGTCGCGCGAGGTGAATTTGCTGAAGCAAAGCAAGGGCGGCAACATCGCCGTGTTCGGCGGCGCGGGCTTTGCCTCGGCGCTGATCGCCGCCGGCCTTGTCGACGAGTTCCAGCTCTTCATCAATCCAGCAGTACTCGGCGCCGGCCGTCGCATCTTCGACCGGGGCGGTTTTTGCAGGCTGAAGCTGATCGGCTCCAAAGCCTATGCCAGCGGCATGGTGGTGAACCGCTACGTGCTGGCCAAGTGAAAGACGGGGTGGAGTGTTGCCCTGAATCAATCCGGCAACGCATCGTTCTAACTTGCGGTACGATTGTGCTTTTCTGGGGCCGGCAATGCGTCATTGGAGTTCGACCTGACCAGCTCCAGCCGCGCCGCCGGCCGGCTGCATTCCGGCCATTCAGGCAGGTTGTTGGCCAGCGCGGTCAGCCAGCGGGCTTCGCGCAGTGTCAGTCCGATGAACACGCGGCCGGCATATTCCGCCGGCCTGCTGCTGGACTTGTCGAACACCGCCCAACTATCGGTCGGCTCCTGCACCGCGACGAACCTCATCGGGAGACTCCATCTGTGAAGAGATGCTAATATAGCATCGGCTGTTTGGCGTTCCTATGACCCAGCTCACACAGGACGCTTGCTGGCAGGCGTCCGGCTTCACGGTAGAGGCATCGGGTCGGGCATCGCCGATTCGCCGCGCAAACTACGGGCCGATCCTTGTGATTTTCTAAACAGCGACGAGGTTCCGCATTAGAGCGGTTCAGCGTTTCACGGAATCGTCGAACCGCTCTAAGTCTTTGTTTACACGCAATTCCGGACGGAAAACCGCTACACACTTTTCCTGGAATTGCTCTAGGGCGTTGCGCCAAGCGCGCGCAATGCCATCGTCGCGGCGCGGTATTCGACAAACCCCTTCGGGCAATCACCGGTCGCCAGCCTGTAGAGCGGCAAGGCGTCGTCGATGTGTCCCTGCAGCCGGTCGACCTCGGCGGTGTAGAAATTAGCCTCGCACACTTGTGCCTGCTTGGTCTGCGGGTTCGGGTCCTCGGCCGCCGCCAGCGTCTCGGCCGCCGTCTCGTCGCCCAGCAGCATGCGCACCACCGGCGCCGGCCATTTCGTCATGTCGAGCTTGGCCGTCGCCTCCCGCAGATGGCTTGGCGCGCCGGAGCCGCGTTCGGCGAGGCCGAGCCAGATGGCGGGATAAGCGTCATCGGGTTTAAGGGTCGATGTCTGACGAAAATCGCTCAGGGCCTTGGCAAGAGCGCCGGAATAGAAATGCACAAGGGCTCGGCCCCGATAGGCGTTGACGAAATTCGGGTCGATGTTGATCGCCTGATCATAGTCGGCCGTGGCCTTGTCATAATTGTTCTTTGCCGCCCAGACCCTGGCGCGGCTGTCGTAAAATGGCGCATGCTTGCCGTCGAGCTGGATGGCTCGGTCGTAGTCGGCGATGGCGCTGTCGTAGTCGCCCTTCCTGGCCCACAGGAAACCTCGAGAACTGAAGGCGCCGGCATCAGTCGGGTCTAAAGCAATGGCGGTGGTAAAGTCGGCGATGGCGCGATCATCGTCGCCCTTTTGCCACCACGCTGTGCCTCTACCGGCATAGGCGAGCGCATTGTTTGGACCGACAGCAATCGCCTTGTCGCAATCAGCGATAGCGCGGTCGTATTCGTGCTTTCGTCCCCAGGCTGAAGCTCGACCCACATAGGCGCCTACGAGTTTTGGGTCGAGATTGATCGCCTGATCATAGTCGGCGATGGCGCGATCATAGTCGCCTTTGTCGGCCAGAACCGCGCCGCGGGTCCAGAAGGTCACAGCTTGTTTCGGGTCTAGATTGATCGAGGCATCCAAATCGGTCAGCGCCCGGTCGAGGTCGCCCTTGCCCCACCAGGCACGGCCTCGATCGTAGCGGACACTGGCGTCTTTCGGATCGAGCGCGACCACCTGGTCATAGTCGGCGACAGCGCCGTCATAGTCGGCCTTGGCAAATCGCGCATTGCCTCGCCGGTAGTAAGCATGGGTGTTCTTGGGATCGAGGCGGATCACTGCCTCGTAGTCGGCGAGCGCGCGCGGCTCGTCGCCCTTGCTCTCCCAGGCGTCGGCCCTGCTGTTTAAGGAGCCAATATCGCTCGGTTTGAGGCTTATGGCCTGGTCGAAATCGGCTATGGCTCGGTCATTGTCGCCCTTGTGCGCCCACGCCAGCCCGCGATTGTGAAAGGCCATGGTGTTATGGTGATCGAGCTCGATCGCCCTGTCATAATCGGCAAGAGCATGATCGTCGTCGTGCTTGTACGAGTAGGCGACACCCCGATTGAAATAGTAATTGCCTTTATTCGGGTTGAGCCCGATCGCCTTATCGAGATCCGCGATCGCCTTGTCCTGATTACCCTTGAATATCCAACTGACACCTCGGTTATAGAAACCATCTGGTACGCTCGGATCGAGGTCGATCATCGCACTGAAGTCGGCGATGGCGCGATCGTAGTCATATCGCGCGGCCCACGCATTGCCGCGCTTGAAATAGGCGATCACCTTGTTGCGCCGCGGCTCCGTCGCGTCGTCAATCATGCGCGTGCAGGCCTCGATGCGCACCGTCTGGTCGACCGCGTCGTCGCTGACGCAATCGCTGCTGGCGGCGAGGGCGGGGAGCATCGGGAGGAGCAGCAAGGCGCAGGCGGCAAGAAGCGGCCGGGCAAGGCGAAGAGATTCGCCGCTCAGCGGGAATTGTCTTGGCGCGGACGGCGTGTTCGAATCCACAGTCACGGCGCCAGCTCGTGCAACGCGGCCTTGGCAGCGAGGCCTTCGTAATCATCGGTGGGGCAGTCCCGGGCCGCGGTCTCGTAGAGCCGCATCGCCTCGTCGCCTCGTCCCCCAAGCCGCGCGAGTTCCGCGGCAAACAGGTTTGCCTCGCAGTGGTTGCCGCTGTCCTTGCGCGGGTCCGGATCGGTGGCCACTGCCAGCGCCTGCCCAAGGCTTGCTTCGCCGAGCAACATGCGCACCGTCGGCGCAGGCCACTTCTTCATGTCGAGGTTTGCGGTCGCCTCACGCAAATGGCCGGCGCCGCCGCCGAGCCGCTCGGCAAGGTCGAGCCAGATCGCGGGATAGACATTGTCCTGTGTGAACGCGGCGGCCTGCCGGAAATCGTCGGCGGCCTTGCGTGGGGCCTCGGAGTAGAAACGTATGATGCCGCGGCCAAGGTAAGCGTAGGCAAGTTTGGGATCGAGCCCAATCGCCTTATCATAGTCGGCGACAGCACGAGCATATTCGCCCTTGCCGAACCAGACCAAGGCACGGCCGTCATAGCCTCCGGCATTTTTCGGATCGAGACCGATGGCGCGGTCGTAGTCCGCAATGGCCCGCTCGTACTCGCCCATTCTTCTCCACTGTGCCGCGCGCCGCCGATAGTTTGCGGCATAGTCCGGCTTGAGCGCGATAGCCTGATCGTAATCGGCAATGGCGCGCTCGTTGTCTGCCTTTCTGAACCAGGCGTTGCCCCGATTGGCGAATGCGCCGGGAGAGTTCGCCTCGATGGCGATTGTCCTGCCAAAGTCGGCTATCGCGCGGTCGTCATCGCCCTTTTGGGCCCAGGCAAGTCCGCGACTGTTATAGCCGTCGGCGTCACCCGGATTGAGATATATCGCCCGGTTGTAGTCGGCGATGGCACGGTCGTAGTTTTCCTTATGTCTCCATATCAGGGCCCTGCCGGAATAGTGGCTGGCCTTGTCGGGCTCCAAACTTATCGCCTTGTTGTAATCGGCGATCGCCCGGTCGTAATCGCGCTTGCGGGACCACACCAATGCACGCGAGGCATAGTGGCCGGCAAACTTGGGTTCGATTTCGATCACTCGCGTCCAGTCGGCAATGGCCTGATCATAATCGCCTGCATCAAGCCGGGCAAAAGCACGCATGACATAGGCATCCGGGTCGTTCGGCGTCAGGGCCACCACCTTGTCGAAGTCGGCGATTGCGCGGTCGTACCAAGTCTTGTGCTTCCAGGATAAACCTCTGTAGAGGTAGACGCCCGGATAGTTTGCCCCCAGCTCGATTGCCTTGTCGAAATCCTCTATGGCGCGGTCATCATCGCCCTTGCCGGCCAGGAGCCTGCCTCGTTCATAACGGGCGTCCGCCTCCTTCGGGTTCAGGCTGATCGCCTCGCTATAGTCGGCGATGGCGCGGTTGCTGTCGCCCTTGTCCATCCATCTGAGGCCGCGGTTGAAGTAAGCGTCAGCTCGCTTCGGATCGCGTTTGATCGCCTCGCCGTAATCAGCGATTGCGAGGTCGATCTGGCCTGCCTTTGCCCTGACATTGCCGCGATCGAAATACGCATCCACGTTTGTCGGGTCGAGTTCGATCGCCCGATCGTAATCGTCGATGGCAAGGAAATAGTTCTCCCGATCACTGAAGGCATTGCCGCGAATGACATGGGCAATAGAGCGGTTTGACGCTGTCTCCGACCTGTCCTCGATGATCTGCGTGCAGGCGACGATGCGCCGGGCCTGGTCGACCGTTTTGCCGTCACAGGCCGGGTGGTCGTCATACAACTGGATGGCGGCGCCAGCCGGCACGGCAAAGGCAAGCGGCAGCAGAAGGCAGGCGAGCGCCCACCATGACTTAAGCCATGCTCGAACCAATCCACCCACCCACGCCGATCGAAACCCGCAGCGCCGCTGCAAGCGGCGTGGCGCCATACTAGCCAACTGGCTTCGGCGAGCAATCACTGGTTGCGCCTGTGGACCGCAAATCTCCTTGTTCTGACGCAATTCTGGACTGAAAGGGCTACGGCGAAGTCGCCGAGCCTAGAGCAATTCCAGGAAAAGTGTGTAGCGGTTTTCCGTCCGGAATTGCGTGAAAACAAAGACTTAGAGCGGTTCGGCGATTCCGCGAAACGCTGAACCGCTCTAACCGTTTCACTCTTCCCGGAATGGCTCTGGCGGCGCTGGCTCCGCTGCTCTTACTGCCCGGCCTGGTCGGCGTCGGTCAGCGTGCCGAGGAAGGCGACGATGTCGTCGATCTCTGCGTCGGTCAGCGCCGGCTTGTCGCCGGGTTTCTTGCCGTTGAAGGGCGGGTCGGTGTTGAGGTTCGGCCAATAGGCTTTGGGCAGGTCGTCGAATTTTTTGACCGTGCCGTCGGCGTTTTTCGGATACCAGCGGCCGGGGTCCGTATCGCGGCTGGCGTAGAAGGCGACAGCCTCGCGCAGCGTGTGGAAATAGCCGTTGTGGAAGAAGCTTTTGCGCAAGGCGACGTTGCGCAGCGTCGGCGTCTTGAACAGGCCGCAATATTCGGAGCGCCCCTTGAAGTCGGTGCGCAACGGGCCGCACAGGCCGAGGTCGACATAGCTGGGATCGGCATTGGCGGGGATCGCCGGATTGCGCGGCACGGCGATGGCGATCAGGCCGTAATCGGTGAATTGCGGCGGCTCGCCGTCATTGGCGGGCTCGCTCAGATGGCAGCTGGCGCAATTGCCCTTGGTCTCGTCCTCGAAGGCTGCGCGGCCGCGCAGCTCTTGCGCACTCAACTGCGCCTTGCCGGCAAGGAAGGCGTCGTAGCGGCTGGAATAGGGATAGAAGTCGGTGCTGCTCTGCTCGAATGTGCCGAGCGCCTCGACGGCACCGGCGAAGGTGTCATTCGGATGGTCGAAGACATCGGCGCCGAAGGCGGCCTTGAAAGCGTCGGCATAGGGCGCCTTGCGCAGGCTGGCGACCACCTGGGCCTCGTCCTTGTTGGCCATCTCGAAAGGCGAGAGCAAGGGGATCCTCGCCTGGTCCTTGCCGTGGTCGGCGCGCCCGTCCCAGGTCAGGCCGCCGGTCGGGCCGCTGTCGACGCTCTCGTCGCCTTCATCCTCGGAATCGTAGAAATGCTCGCTGAAGGCGGGTGCGGCCTGCAAATAGCGCAGCGAGGGCACGGCGCGCTGTCCAGGCTGGTCGAGATTCGGCCCGCCCATCTCGACCGGCGATGCCGAGGCCGGGCCGAAGGCGTGGTTGGGATCATGGCAGGACGAACAGGCCTGCTTGCCTGACGCCGACAGCGCCGGATCGAAGAACATTTTTCGACCCAAGGCGGTCAGGGCATCGGCGCGGGCGAAAGCTTCGGGACGCGACAGCGGGCCTGGGGAGACGCTGCTCGCCGGCAGGCCATTGCTTGGCCAGAGGATGAAGGCAAGTACCGCAAGCGCGGCGAATTTTGAGCGTGCCATTGCGGTCGGTCCCGTTTGCTTTTTTGCGTAGGGGTCGATTGCTACGGATTGATGACCGGCGCCCTGTCACAAAGCTGACAACCACCCGCCCTAGCGTCTAAAAGTTCCTCCAGCCGTTTCCCCAGCCACGAGGCGTCTTCCCATGATCAGGTCCTTCCTCTCGCTCTGCCTCGCCTCGACGGCGCTGGCATCGGCCGCTGCCGTCGCGCAGGCGGCTCCTCCCGGCTACGACAAGATCGACACCGTCGTCGTCATCTATGCCGAGAACCGGAGCTTCGATAATCTCTATGGCGGCTTTCCCGGCGCAAACGGTCTTGCCAATGTCTCGGCCGACCAGGCGCGCCAGCTCGATCGCGACGGCACGCCGCTGACCGAACTGCCGCCGGCCTGGGGCGGGCTGACCGGCAAGGGCGTGACGCCGGCGGTGACGGAGGCTCAGACCGCGCATCTCGCCAACGCCGCCTTCGCCATCGACGACCCCAAGGGTTTCAACGAAGGCACCAACGTCATCACGCATGATCTGTGGCACCGCTTCTACCAGGAGCAGATGCAGATCGATGGCGGCAAGAACGACAAGTTCGTCGCCTGGGCGGATTCGGGCTCGCTGGTGATGGGCCACTATGACGGCTCCCATCTGCCGATGTGGGCGATCGGCCAGAAATACGTGCTGGCCGACAATTTCTTCCAGGGCGCCTTCGGCGGCTCCTTCCTCAACCACTTCATGCTGGCCTGCGCCTGCGTGCCTTATTATCCGCATGCCGACACCAGCCCGGTGAAAGGCCAGATCGCCGTCGTCGAGGCCGATGGCACGACGCTGAGGTCGGCCGACAATTCGCCGCCGTCGGCGCTGGGCGGCGTGCCGAAATTCGTCAATGACGGCGCCATCACGCCCGACTTCTACGCCGTCAACACCATGCAGCCGCCTTACCAGCCGAGCGCCAACAAGCCCGCCGAGGGCGGCGACACAGCCTTGGCCGATCCGGCACTGCCGACCACGCTGCCGCCGCAGCATGAGGTCACCATCGGCGATCTCCTGTCGCTGAAAGGCATCGACTGGGCCTGGTATTCAGGTGCCTGGCAGGCCGCGCTCGACGGCAAGAATGCGACGCCGGTGCCGAACTTCCAGTTCCACCACCAACCGTTCAATTATTTCGCCGCCTACGCGCCGGGCACGGCCGCTCGCACGCAGCATCTGCGCGATGGCGGCCTTGGCGGCTCGGAATTCATCAAGGCGATCGACGACGGCAAGCTGCCGGCGGTTTCCTTCTACAAGCCGCAGGGCAATCTCAACGAACACAGCGGCTATGCCGATGTCACCAGCGGCGACCAGCATCTGGCCGACCTCGTCGCGCATCTCGAAAAGAGCCCGCAATGGAGCCATATGCTGGTCGTCGTCACCTATGACGAGAATGGCGGCTTCTGGGATCACGTCGCGCCGCCCAAGGCCGACCGCTGGGGCCCGGGCAACCGCATCCCGGCCTTCATCATTTCGCCCTACGCCAAGGCAGGCACGGTCGACCACACGCAGTATGACACCACCTCGATCCTGCGCTTCATCACCAACCGCTACGACCTGCCGGTGCTGCAGGGCATCGTCGCGCGCGACAAGGCGCTCGCCGCCAACGGCCAGCCACCGCTGGGCGATCTGACGGCCGCACTCGATCTGACGAAGTAGCGTTGCAGAACTTGGCTTCCTCGTCCCGCCAAAGGCGGGGACGGGTGGCCGCGAAGCGGACGGAGAGGGGCCTTCATAGGGCGGCGGCGCTAACCGGCCAGCGCCGCTTACCCCTCATCCGCCCTTCGGGCACCTTCTCCCCGTAAACGGGGAGAAGGAAAAAGGCGCGACGCCTGCGACAGGCCCTTTCTCCCCGTTCACGGGGAGAAATGCCCGGCAGGGCAATGAGAGGCAGCGCCAATGTCGGCAATTGTCCTTTTCAATTCCCGTCCGCTATCAATGGCCTTCAAATCGGAGACCACACGATGGCGGACCTCAAAGTCAGAACCCGAAACGCCGGCGCGCTCGCCGTGCTGCCGCCCGGCGGCCTGCCGACGATCACAACCCCGACCGGCGGCGAAGTCGGCGTGGTCACTCAGGTCAGCGCCCCCGGCTTCAGCCCGCTCGACCTGCTGTTCGCATCGCTCGCCGCCTGCATGGTGCTCAGCGCCCGCATCGCCGCCACGCGCCTCGGCGTCGCCGACAGGCTGGGCGAGGTTCGCGCCGAGGTCGGTGGCGAGAAGGCCAAGGACGAACCCTCGCGCATCGCGACCTTCACCATCAGGCTCGACATCGCCGGCGACCTCGATGCCGCCACCAAAGAGCGCATCCTGGCCGACGCCGAAGACATTTGCACCGTCTCCAACACGCTGCGCGGCGGGCCTGTCCTGCACGCGACGCTGGGGTGAGGGCGGTGGCGCATCTCTCCCCGATCGACTACGCGAGCGCCTCGGACGAAATCCGCGCCGAGCACGACCACGAGTTCGCCCTGCGCGGCCGCATGACCAACATGAAGCGCATCCTGCTTCATTCGCCCGCCGCCCACCGCATCTACGCCGAATGGTTCACCCTGCGCGATCTGCTCAAGCCCACGCTGAGCGACCGCGCGATATGGCTGTTTTCGATGGCGATTGCGCAGACGATGCGCGCCGAGATTCCAGTCACCTTCTTCCGTCGCGCGTTAATCGACAATGGTTTCGATCCGGAAGCTGTCGAGCCGACTGCCGACGAAGCACTGCTCATCGAATTCGCCAAGGCGGTCGCGACCGATGCGAATGCGGTTGCCGACACGACTTGGGCCACCCTCAAGGCGCGCTACGACGAGACGCTGCTGGTCAACCTCACCGCCTTCGCCGGCATCATGGTGGCGACCTGCGTGTTCACCAATGCGGTGAAGGTGGATCTCGATCCGGAGCTGGAGGGGTATCGGCTAAAATCTTAGGCTGCGATCCTTCGCGCCCCCTCTGTCCTGCCGGACATCTCCCCCACGAGGGGGGAGATCAGCTCTCGCCTCGGTTTTCGCCAATCGCCAGCGTTGAAGGAGGGGCGCCTTCGCCAAAGCTGCCAATCTCCCCTACGTGGGGGAGATGCCCGGCAGGGCAGAGGGGGCGCTGTCCCGCCAGCTTGTCCAGCTTGCCTCCCGCGGCACGCCTCCGCATGAATCGGGTGGCTCCCGCATCCCGCTCGCCCCACTTTGAGCGCATCGAAGGAGGCACCCGTGACCATCCATTCCCTGACCGCCAAGCGCGCCAGCCGCTCCGCCGAATCCCGCGTCGAGGCGCAGAACTGGCACACCCTGGTCTCCGACCTGAACGCCCATGGCTGCGCCGTCATGCCCGGCCTGCTGTCGCCCGAGGAATGCGCCGATATCGCCGCGCTCTATCCGCATGGGGAGCATTTCCGCAGCCACGTGATCATGGCCCGGCATGGTTTCGGCAAGGGCGAGTACCGCTATTTCCGCTATCCGCTGCCGGACCTGATCGATGGCCTACGCACCGCGCTCTATCCACGGCTCGCCAGCGTCGCCAATGACTGGAACGAGAAGATGGGCGTGGCGCTCCGTTATCCCGCCGAGCACGCTGCCTTCCTGAAGCGCTGCCATGACGAAGGCCAGACCCGGCCGACGCCGCTTCTCCTGCAATACGGCCCTGGCGACTTCAATTGCCTGCACCAGGACCTGTACGGCGACCTCGCCTTTCCGCTGCAGGTGGCGATCCTGCTGTCGCAGCCCGGCGAGGATTTCGAAGGCGGCGAATTCGTGCTCACCGAGCAGCGTCCGCGCATGCAAAGCCGCGCCGAGGTGGTGCCGTTGACCCGGGGCGACGCGGTCGTCTTCGCCGTCCACAATCGCCCGGTGCAAGGCACCAGGGGCAATTACCGCGTCAACCTCAGGCACGGCGTCAGCCGTCTGCGCTCAGGCCAGCGACACACGGTGGGCATCATCTTCCACGACGCGAAGTGACGTTGTGCCCTCGTTCCGCTGGCCGTTCGACGCCGGCGCGGACTCACACTTCGTCGACGTCGAACAGCAGCATCGTCAGGTCGTCGTCTTCCGGCGCGAGGATCCGCCGATCGGCGGCGCAGGCGATGCCGATGTCGGTGGCAAATGCGCTCTGCATATCGGCGAGGCTGTCGAAATACAGCGTCCCTACCAGATACGGCATCTCGCCCGCGGAGCGCTTGATGATGGGCCGCCGGCTGACGTCGTAGCGCCGCAGGCCGGGAAGCTTCTTGGCCAGCGGTATGTGAATCTCGAAATAGTGCCGGTCGAAGGCTTCCGGATCGGCAGGGGTTTTGTAGATCACGAGCATCTTGGCAGTCATCGCATTTCTGTCCTGTCGGTGTTGTCGGTCGCCGGCCATAGGGGCCGCCGTGCCAATGTCGTTCCGCGAGGGCGGATTTCGACAATCCCCGGATTCTTGTTTTCGCGCGCTGCGCCGGGGTCCTCGCCGCCATCTGCGGCGCTTCGGCCTCTTCCATAGCAAGCGCCATTCGCGTATTGCCCGGACAAATCCCGCCACATCAGCGCAGTTGCCCGGACCGAACCATGATCCGTCTTGAAAGTATCGGCAAGCAGAACGGTCGCCAGATCGTTTTCATCGAAGCCTCGGCTGCCTTGCAGAAGGGCGAGAAGGTCGGCCTCGTCGGCCCCAACGGCGCCGGCAAGACGACGTTGTTTCGCATGATCATCGGCCAGGAGCAGCCCGACGAAGGCCAGGTCTCGGTCGAGCGCGGCGTCACCATCGGCTATTTCAGCCAGGATGTCGGCGACATGGAAGGCATGAGCGCCGTCGCCGAGGTGATGGAAGGCGCCGGACCGGTGAGCGCGGTCGCGGCCGAGATGCGCGAACTCGAGCACGCCATGGGCGACCCCGAGCGCGCCGACGAGATGGATGAGATCATCGAGCGCTACGGCGAGTTGCAGCACCGCTTCGAGGAGCTCGACGGCTACGCGCTCGACGGCCGCGCCCGAGAGGTGCTGGATGGCCTCGGCTTCTCCCAGGAGATGATGGACGGCGACGTTTCGAAACTCTCCGGCGGCTGGAAGATGCGTGTCGCGCTCGCCCGCATCCTGCTGATGCGGCCCGACGTCATGCTGCTCGACGAGCCGTCGAACCATCTCGACCTCGAAAGCCTGATCTGGCTGGAGAAATTCCTCAAGGACTATGACGGCGCGCTGTTGATGACCTCGCACGATCGCGAGTTCATGAACCGCATCGTAAACAAGATCATCGAGATCGATGCCGGCTCGCTCACCTCCTATTCCGGCAATTACGAATTCTACCAGGAGCAGCGCGCGCTGGCCGACAAACAGCTGCAGGCGCAGTTCGAGCGCCAGCAGGCGATGCTGGCCAAGGAGATCGCCTTCATCGAGCGATTCAAGGCGCGCGCCTCGCATGCGGCACAAGTGCAGAGCCGGGTGAAGAAGCTCGACAAGATCGACCGTGTCGAGCCGCCGAAGCGCCGCCAGGTGGTGAACTTCGAGTTCCAGCCGGCGCCGCGCTGCGGCGAGGACGTGGCGACGCTGAAAGGCATCCACAAGGCCTATGGCAGCCGCACCATCTATGCCGGCCTCGATTTCCAGATCCGCCGCCGCGAGCGCTGGTGCGTCATGGGCGTCAACGGCGCCGGCAAGTCGACGCTGCTGAAACTGGTCGCCGGCGCCTCCGAGCCGGACACAGGAACGGTGGCGCGCGGGCCGAGTGTGAAGATGGGCTATTTCGCCCAGCACGCCATGGAAGTGCTCGAAGGCGAGCGCACCGTGTTCCAGACGCTGGAGGACGCGTTTCCGCAGGCGGGGCAGGCGCCGCTCAGGGCGCTCGCCGGCTGCTTCGGTTTTTCCGGCGACGAGATCGAGAAGAAGTGCCGCGTGCTGTCTGGCGGCGAGAAGGCGCGCCTGGTGATGGCGCTGATGCTGTTTGATCCGCCCAATCTGCTGGTGCTCGACGAGCCGACCAACCACCTCGACATCACCACCAAACAGATGCTGATCGAAGCGCTGGCGCAGTACGAAGGCACGATGCTCTTCGTCTCGCACGACCGCCATTTCCTGGCCGCGCTGTCGAACCGCGTGCTGGAACTCACGCCCGACGGCGTCCACGCCTATGGCGGCGGCTATACCGAGTATGTCGCAAGGACGGGCCAGGAAGCGCCGGGGTTGCGAAGCTAGAGCGTTCCGCCTTGTCGCCGCCGCCCGCCAGCGCGTGGCGACGACCCGCCCAGCGACATGAAAGCCACGTAGAAGCCACCGCCGAATTCGCCGGTCAATTGCGTCTTGCGCCGTCTTGCCAGCCTCGACGCGCGCGCTTTCAGGAGCGCGCGATCATACCAAGCGCCGTCGCCATTCTTCGCGGCGTATGCCGGTGTCCGGTAGCAGAACGCTATGTTTAGCGATCGTTTGGGCTCAAAAAATCTTCGCAACAGTCATCTGAATGATGACAAGCAGCTCGCTGTCTTTCCCTCTGTGCGGCCCGGGCTTTCGGTATCCAGCCGGAGAGATTGGGAGTGGAAGAGGGATCACCTGACAGCGGATCCGCATAACATTGGGACCGGCGACAACCTTAATTTTGGCTTTCTTCGCATAGGCTTCCCCACCGGAAGGTGAAGATATATATTAGCAATTCGTTAAATATGGCCGGAGGCCAGAGCAGGGTGTGTTGTCCAGCGTAAGGATGTGTCGTGATGAATTTCAGGTCTCTAATCAAGCGCGCCGAGGACGTAGACAAGGAACTTCAGGAATTTCAGTCGGATCTGGCCGAGGCATTCGAGGACTGCCTGACGAGCGACGAGCAGGATTCCGCAGCCGCGGAAGTGCCGGCAAACGAGGAAGCTTGGCCTGCTGAAGGCGAAACCGAGGCTCCGTCCTTGAGGCTGACGCCGCACACACAGACCCGGCTTGCCGCCCTGGAGGCCGTCGCCGGCCTTTTCCGGGACGGGCAAGGCCACCTGGAAGAGATCGAAACCAGATTGGCCGAGATAGCCACCGCGCACCGCATGACGCGCGAGATACTGAATGTCCTGCGTCGCGACACCCTCAGGGCCAACGAGTTGGAACTGGCCAACGTCGCTTTGACGACGGAACACAAGACCTTGTCGGAACAATTGCTCGACGCCGGCCGCAAGCTGCGCGAACGCGATGGCGCGGCCGAGGCTTGGCAGCAGCGCGAGGCAAGCCTTGTCCAGGACCGGGAGCAGCTGCGCGCAGCGCTTGCGGCTGTACGACTCGAGCTGGTGGAAATGGGTAATGAGAGTGCAAGGCGCGAAACGCAGTTCGGCGAGATCGTCAAGGCTCTGACCGCCAAAACCGTCGAAGTCGACAGGCGCGCCAGCGAGAACAAGCTGCTGCGCGAAAAGCAGGTCGGCCTTTCGGTCGACCTCGAGCAGGCGCAAAAACGGGAGACCGAGGCTCGGCATAAACTGGACGAGTTCGCGGCAACCCACGCCAGCGAAACCGCGCACATTGCCGAGCTGTTGGCGCAACTCGGCAGGCACGAGAAGGAAGGAGCCCGGCTGCACAAGTTGCTGGAGACAACGCAGGCCAAGCTTGCCGAGGCGACCGAGGCGGCCCGCATCGTGGAAAGCGAAAGCGCTGCCGAACTGGCGCGCGGCCACGCGGAGATGCGCGGGCTGCGTTCCGAGATTGAGGAGTTGCGGTCGAGGCTGGAGAAGGCATCCAACGACAGCAGCGAAACCTCCGCCGAGATCACCCTGCTCAGGGCTCAGGTCAGCGATGTCGCAACGGAACGCCAGATCGTGGAGCAACGGCTCGTGGTTCTTAAAAATGAGAGCGAAGCCGACAAGAAGAACCTGTCCGCAGTCAGCACCAATCTTTCGGAGCTTTCATTGCAACTGGCGTCGGACCAGATCCAGCTCGATATCACGAAGCAGGAATGCGAGGACCTGCGCGCCGAGATCGCGACGCTCAATGCGCGCATCAAGGAATTGCTGCCCTATGAACGGCTGCATCGGGTGACGGACGCGAGATCGCGCAAGGATGCCGTGCCCTCGACGAATGGCCATATCGTCGAAGCTCAGCCGCGCCCCACTTCAAGGCGCACGTCCCGGCGCCAGTTGCGCGCCAATGCGGGGTAGAGCAAGAGCAATTCCAGGAAGTGTGTAGCGCTCTTGCGTCCGGAATTGCGTAAAAACAAACACTTAGAGCAGTTTGGTGATTCCGTGAAACACTGAACCGCTCCAGTCCAGGAGCCCCTGCGCCAGCGTTTCTTTTCGCCGAAGCACTTCAGCCGGGCAGCTCCTCCTTGATGATGCTGGCAGAGCCGGGGATCAACCGCCCGGCATGGTCGAAGCGCAGCACCACCACCCAGTCGAAGACGTCGCCGGGCCATTTGCCGCCCGGCAGCAGTGCTGTCGGATCGGCGCCGAAGGCTTTGATCAGCTTGTCCAGCTGGCCGTGATGCCAGGCTATCAGGATGGATTTGCCGTGGCTCTCGCTCGACAGGGCAGCGACCAGAGCCGCGACCTGCTTGTCGGCGAAGCGCTGGTCGATGGGCAGTTTCAGCGCCTCGGAGAGCGGCGTCAGCGTCAGCCGCTCGCGCGCGCTGTTGCGGGAATCGGCGCTGGCCACCAGCATATCGGGCCGGAAGCTGGTGCCGTCGTTGAAGGTGAAAGGCTGGAAATACTGGACATAGGCTTTCGCGCGGGCCTCGCCGGCAGGCGAAAGCCCTGTGCCGCTATCCGGCTTCTCGCCATGACGCACGATCAGCACTGTTGCGTCGGCGAGCCCGGCCGTGGTGTCGCCGGCGTGCGCGCAAAGCGCCAGCCCCATCAGCCATAGTGCGGCGAGAACCAGGCGTGTCATTTTCCGAATCCCTCAACGAGAAGCGGTTGCGATCGAGGTATCTACTTGCCCGCCATGGCGTCCGCCAACCCTTGCGCCTGGGCAAGCAATCCCGCGAAGGCCGGATCGGCGGGCAGGCGCTGGGCCATGCAGGCGCGGTAGTCGGCGTCGCCCTTTTCCCAGGCGGCATTGCCGGCATCGGTGGCGGTCGAATCGTCCTGGTTCGCGCCTTGATCTGTCTGGGCTTTCTGGGCGGCGGCGTCGGCGGCTGCCCAGATCGAATCGCAGGCCGCGATCTTGGGCACGGCCGGCGACGCCGGCGCCTCGGCGATCAGCACGCGGTCGCCTTTCACGAGGCCCACGACGACATGCTGGTCGTAGATCGGGCCGATATCCTGCGTCCAGCCGCCGAGACGGGCGACAACCGCGTCGACGCCGTCCGGCTTCTTCAGCGCAAAATCGAGCGTGCCGGAGAACGCCGCGTCGCTGCCGATCGCCTGGGTGTAGAAACCGTCGAGCTTCAGCGCCTCGCCGATGCTCGTCGGCAGCTTGAAATCGGCGTCCGTCTCGGCCGCCTTGGACTTCAGCCAGCGCTCGGTCAGCCCGCGCGTGGAGGCCACGATGCTAGGGCCGTCATCGCTCTGGGCATATCGCAAACCGTCGAGCATGCCGTAGCCGATGTCGGAGCCGTTGAGGCTTTGCAGGTTGATGGTGCCGGTCGCCGGAAAACCCTTGACCGCGAGCGGGCCGAGAATGGCGGCGAGACGCTGCTGCAGGTCGGCCAGGTCCTTCTCGTTCTGGGCATCGATCGTTTCGATGGCCGTGTTTGCGCTTTCCTGCGCCGCGATGCCGGCCATCGCCTTGTCGCGCGCCGCGATGTAATCGTCCTCCGGCGAGGCCGCGTATGCCGCGCTGGCCGAGAGCGTCAAGAGAAGTGTCAAAACCAACCGCATGATGGAATCCCCGCGCGCATTCTGCCCGATGTTGCAAGCATGTTTGATGACAAGATTGGGCTAAATAAAGACCGAGGGAGCCGTGGCCGGAGCTGCCAATCTCCCTTACGAGTGGGGAGATTGGCAGTTCCCGCGCTGCGCTAACTCACCCCTTGCGCTTCTCCACCTCCGCCTTGCGCAGCAGGAACCGCTGGATCTTGCCGCTCGGCGTCTTCGGCAGTTCGGCGACGAACTCGACCTCGCGCGGATAGGAATGCGCCGAGAGCCGCTTCTTCACATGCTGGGCGAGCTCCTCGGCAAGCGCGTCGCTGCCCTTGAAGGCCGGCGAAAGCACGACGAAAGCCTTGACGATCTCGGTGCGCTGCGGGTCGGGCACGCCGACCACGGCCGCCTCGTTGACGGCTGGATGCTCGATCAGCGCGCTCTCCACGTCGAAGGGGCCAATGCGGTAGCCGGCCGAGGTGATGACGTCGTCGGCGCGGCCGATGAAGGAGACCGATCCGTCCGGCTCATATTCTACTGTGTCGCCGGTGCGGTAATAGCCGCCGGCGATCGCCGGTGTCTCGGCCTCGTGATAGCCGTCGAACCAGCGCAGCGGCGACCGGGCGATATCGACGGCGAGGATTCCCGGCTGGTTAGGCCCGAGTTCGTTACCCGCCTCGTCCAGCACCACCATGCGGTAGCCGGGCATGGCAAAGCCGGCCGAGCCCGCGCGGACACGGTGCGCCAGCCCGTGATGGTTGTTGACCATCATGCCGTTCTCGGTCTGGCCGTAATGGTCGTGGATCGGGGCGGCGAGGTTGGCGTCGAACCAGCGGATCACTTCCGGGTTGAGCGGTTCGCCGGCGCTGCTCACCACGCGCAGCCTGCCCTTCACGCGCGCCGCCACTTCCGGCCCTTCCGCCATCAGCAGGCGAAAGGCGGTCGGCGAGCCGGCAAGGCTGGTGACGCCGAGGCGCTCGATGATGTCGTAGGTCGATTTGGCGTTGAAAGCGCCTTCGTAGAAGGTGGTGGCGATGCCGAGCAGCAAGGGGCCGGTGATGGAGTAGTAGAGCCCGTAGGCCCAGCCGGGATCGGCGATATTCCAGAACACATCGTCGCCCCGCAGCCCGATCGCGTCGCGCATATAGGCGCCGAAAGCGAGCAAGGCGCTGAGCGGCACCGGCACGCCCTTCGGGTGACCGGTGGTGCCGGAGGTCGACATCATCATGAACAGGTCAGAGCCCTTGCGCATGACGGGCTGGCAATCGGGGGAGGCGGCGGCCAGCGCTACGCGAAAATCGATGTCGCCCTGGGGCAGGGGGTCGCCGGCGCCAAGGATGGTGGCGACGCGCGGGTGGTTCTCCACTTCGTCGAGCTTGCCGCGGTTGACTGGGTTGGTCACCACCAGCTTCGCCTTGCTGTAGCTCAGCCGATGCTCGATCGCCTTCGGCCCGAAAGCGGTGAACAAAGGCTGGTAGACCGCGCCGACGCGCCACGCGCCGAGGATCAGCGCCACCAGCTCGGGAATGCGGGGCAGCATGCCGGCCACGACATCGCCGGGGGCGACGCCCAGCTCCTTCAGCAGGTTGCCGACACGGCCCGACATGTCCGCCAGATCGTCGTAGCTGAATTCGCGCAATTGGCCGCTGGCCGAGATCGCGCGCAGCGCCAGCCGGTTCTGGCCGGTGTAGCGGCCGCAGCACTCGACATAGGCGTTGATGCCGGTCGCGGGATCGCCATCGAGCCGCGCGATCTCGTCCTCGATGCGGAAACGCTGGATAGCGTCCTCATAGCGCGGCAAGACGGCTTTGGTCATGGTGGTCCTCCCTTTGATGGAGATTGCCTGAAAAGACGGCGTTGGTCGATTGCGGCAGCGTCTTTCTCCCCGTTTACGGGGAGAAATGCCCGGCAGGGCAATGAGGGGCAGCGCCGGCTTTGGCGGTTGGTGGCCAGCTACTCTCGAACGCTGGCGCTGCCCCTCACCGCCTGCCGGCACCCTCTCCCCGTATAGTGAGAGGGGCGCGCTCCGGGATCTTCGCCACATAAAGACTCACCGTCGTCTCCTTGCCCGCGCCCGCCGGCGTCAGCATGTAATAATCATAGGTCACGACCTCGCCGCTCGGTCCCACCAATCCCTTCGACCAGATCGGCGCTTCCTCGACCCGCATCTCGGCCCACAGCCGCGCGAAATCCGCGCTCAGCGCCTTGAGCGGATCGAGCACGGCGCGGATGTCGGGCGCCGCTGCAAAGCCAACCGTCGCGGCGCGGAACTGGGCGATGGCCGAGCGCGAAACCACATCCCAATCGGCAAACAGCGTGCGCCAGGCCGGATCGAGGAACAGCCGCGCGAGCAGATTGCGCTTTGCCGGATCCGCCGGATCGAAGCCGTCGAACAGACGAACCGCCTCGTCGTTCCAGCCGACGAAATCCCAGGCGCGGTTGAGCGCATAAGCCGGGTTGGGCGACAGCGCGGCAAGCAATCCGGCAAGGTCTGGATCGGATAGGTTGTGTTCGCGCGGCGTCTCGGGCAGCCATTCCGGCTTGGCGAGCTTGAACAGATGCTCGCGCTCGACCGGCATCAGCTTCAAGACATCGGCCAGCGCGTTCAGCACCGGCGCGGAAGGGTTCGCCTCGCGGCCCTGTTCCAGCCAGGTGTACCAGGTGGCGCTGATGCCGGCGAGCAGCGCGACTTCCTCGCGCAGCAGCCCGGCGGCGCGCCGGCGCGTGCCGGTGCTGAGGCCGTGCCGCGCCGGCGCGACGCGCTCGCGCATGGCGCGCAGGAAGGCTCCGAGCTCCTTGCGCCTGTCCGCCTCGGCGGTTCGTTCCAGCATGAATGGTCCTCGACAGGGGTAGTGGCGCTACCAGCAGCGCCGCTCATCTTGTACCACCTGACTACCAGTATAAACGAGGCCGCGTATAGGACAACACCCGGCCCAAGGCCGGCCGGCCAGGGACTTCCGCGATGAATGCGCTGAAAAAAATCAGGAACATCGACTACACCGTCATCTTCGCCCGCGACATGAAAGCGATGCGGCGCTTCTACGGCGACGTGATGGGCTTCCCCGTCCATTCGAGCCTTGGCGAAGGCTGGATCGCCTATCAGGTCGGCTCCTGCCTGCTGGCGCTGACCAAACGCGGCGTGATGTTCAACGACGCCCCGCTGGGCACGTTGTCGCTGCAACTCGCTTTCCGCGTCGCGCCGGGCGAGGTTGGCCAATGTGCCGAGGCGCTGCGCGCCATCGGCGTCGCCATCGAGAGCGGTCCGACCGACCAGCCCTGGGGCCATCGTACGCTGTTTTTCCGCGACCCCGACGGCAACGTGCTGGAGATCTATGCCGATCTGTGACGATCAGGGCAGGCGCAGCCCCTGTGCCTGCATATGCCGTTTCCAGCGGCTGCGCAGCTCACCTGGACGGCAGCCGATACGCTCGTCGAGGAAGTCCGCGACGCTGATGCGATCGGTGCGGAAATGGCGGAAATCCTGGCGCAATTCGCACCAGGCGGCGAGCAGCCGCGCCGTCTCGGCATAGCCGATCATCGTCGGCCAGATGACGCGCTCGCTCTCTTCGCCGTTTTCGTTGCGGTAGCGGATGCGGATCTTGTGCCCTTTGCGGATCGACGCCCGCGCCTGCGCAGTGTCGAGCCCGTCGGGCAGGGTCTTGCGGCCAAGCGGGGCGCCGACGCTGGGCTGGCTGATGAAGGGACGCAGCCGCTCGGGCACCACGGTGGCAATCTTGGCGATCAGGTCGCGTGCCGCACCCGCCAGCACGGGATCGCCCTTGTCGGCCACCCATTGCGCGCCGAGCACGGCCGCCTCCAGCTCGTCCGGCGTCAGCATCAGCGGCGGCATGTCGTAATCGCTGTCCAGCACATAGCCCAGGCCGGCTTCGCCCCGGATGGGTACGCGCTGCCCGACAAGGTCGGCGATGTCGCGATAGACCGAGCGCCGCGAGGTCTCGAGTTCGTCGGCGATCTGGCTCGCGGTGATCGGCAGAGTCGAGCGGCGCAGGATCTGGATGATCTGGAACAATCGGTCGGCGCGGCGCACGGCATGTCTCCTGTTGCCACTATGGTGGCAGCAGGGTTGCTCCACAAGTCGGTTGCAGCGCCCGAGCCGGCGCGACCGCCGAGGAAGAAGACTTCGCGCCAACAGATGGAGAAGACTCATGAATTTCGTTTCGACCCGCATCATCACCGCCGACGTCAAAAGGCTGGTAGACTTCTATGCAATGTCGACAGGCATTGAGCTGACGCTCTACACCGAGGACTTCGCCGAGCTGCTCACCGAGGCGGGCACGCTGGCCATCGGCAGCACGCGCACGCTCAGGCTCTTCGGCGGCGATCATGTCGCGAGCCCCGCCGCCAACCGGACGGCGATAATCGAGTTCCGCGTCGCCGACGTCGACGCGGATTATCGTCGGCTCGCCGGGGATCTGGGGGAAGCGCTGGTCCAGGCTCCCACCACCATGCCGTGGGGCAACCGCTCGCTTTTGTTCCGTGATCCGGACGGCAATCTGGTGAACTTCTTCACGCCGGTGACGCAGGAGGCGATCGAGAAGTTCGAAAGGTGAGGGGATTGGCCCTGCCGGCGCAGGCCTGTACTATCGCGAGGTGAATGCGGAGAGGGGGGCGCGAGCATGCGGCTTGATCGGAATCTCTGTCATTTGAGGATCTGGGCTTTCGTCCTGATCGCCCTTTGGCCGCCTGCGGTGTCGGCGGACCCAATCTCGCCTGAGCGGATGGCCGCTGCCCTTTCGAAGCTCGAAGCGCTGGCGCAAGGCGCTGTCGAGGCTGATGCGGTGCCTGGCCTCGCCATCGCGGTAGTGCATGACGACCAGGTGATCTTCCTCAAGGGTTTCGGCCATCGCGAGGCCGGCAAGCCGGAGACCGTCGACGCGGACACGGTGTTCCAGATTGCCTCGCTGTCCAAGCCGGTCTCTGCCACTGTCGTCGCCGCATTGGTCGGCGACGGCAGCGCGTCCTGGGATTCGAGGATCGCCGACCTCGACCCGGCCTTCCGACTGGCCGACCCTTATCCGACGAGCCAACTCACTATCCGCGATCTGTTTTCGCATCGCAGCGGGCTTCCGGGCACCGCCGGGGACGACCTGGAGGACATCGGCTACGACCGCGCCGAGATCCTGCATCGCCTGCGCTTCGTGCCGCCCTCGTCGAGCTTTCGCGCCGGCTATTCCTACAGCAATTTCGGGCTGACCGAGGGCGCCGTCGCTGCCGCGATGCCGACCGGCAAGCCCTGGGAGGAGATCGCCGAAGAGAAGCTTTACCGTCCGCTGGGCATGACCTCGACCAGCTCGCGCCATGCCGATTTCCTCAAGCAAGCGAACCGCGCCGCGCTCCACGTCAAGGTCGATGGCGCCTGGGCCGCGAAGATCAAGCGCGATCCGGATGCACAGGCTCCGGCTGGCGGCGTCAGTTCCACCGCGCGCGATCTTGCGCAATGGGTGCGCCTGCTGCTGGGCGATGGCGTCTATGCCGGCAAGGCCCTGATTGGGGCCGATGCTCTCGATCAGACGCACGTGCCTCTGATGACGCGCGGCAAGAACCCGGTCACCGGCGGCGAATCCTTCTATGGCCTTGGCTGGAACATCGAATTCGGCCGGCACGGCCTGAGCTGGGGCCATGCCGGCGCCTTCAGCGTCGGCGCGCGCACCCTGGTGACAATCTTCCCGAAGGAGAAGCTCGGCATCGTCATCCTTGCCAATGCTTTCCCGACCGGCGTGCCGGAAGGACTGTCCGACAGCTTTGCCGATGTCGTCTTCGACGGTTCGGTCGAGAAAGATTGGATCAAGGCATGGGACGCGATCTATTCCGGCATGTTCGGTCCGGCGGTCGAGGCGGCCAAGGCCAGATATGCCGCGCCGCCGTCGCATGGACGACCGGCCGCGCCGGCCAGCGCTTATGCCGGGCGCTACTCCAACGATTTCATCGGCGAGGCGGTCGTATCGGGCGAGGGCGAGAGCGTTGTGCTCAAGGTTGGGCCGGGAGGGGCCAGATCCTATTCTTTGGCGCATTACGACGGAGATCTGTTCCTGACCTATCCCGACGCCGAAACGCCCGAGAGGCCGACGGGCGTCAGTTTCGTCGTCGGCCCGGATGGCAAGGCGTCATCCATGACCATCGAGTTCCTCGATGACAATCATCTCGGCACGCTGCGGCGCGTGGGGGACTAGAGCAGTTCGGTGATTGAAGCGCGTCGCCGTTTTTGGCAACTCGCACAGGCGTCAGGATGGCTGGCCGTAACGGAGTAGCTTGAAGCAGTCGCCGCCCCCCGACCTCAACTGGGCGAGCACCGGCTTTGACTGATCGAGCCATTCCTGGTGTGACCTGGAATCGGCTTCGATGACATCGTCCGGCGCCATACTGACGAAGTCCTTGCCCTTGCTGAACAGCCAGCAGGCGCGAGCCAGATGCCGCCTGGCGCGCTGGCGCAGCAGATCGGCATCATAGAAGATGTCTAGCACCTCCTGCTTGACCCGCCGCTCCTTTCCAGGGTCGGCGATCACTGCCTCCGCCTGCTCGCCGCCGATCGTCTGCTGCAGATCCTTGGAGTCGAGCGCGAGCTGGGTGGTGGCGTATTTTATCTCGCTCTCGTCGCGCACGATGTCGAACCACAGCCGGGGATCGAGTTCGTTGACGACAAAAGAGGATTCGAAGTCGCGGGACAGGTTCAGCACCTCGAAGTCGCCGAGATCAACGTCGCGCTCGACCAGGAGGATCCGGGCCGCCTGCTTGCCTAGCTCTGTCCCGTGGAGGCTGACGGCGGTGTTCTTCCCGCCGAGATCGGGGCTGAGATAGGGCCCGCCTTCATCCAGCAGCCCGTCGAATTCTTCCAGCGACTGCATGACGGGCGCGCCGCGGGCAATGCGCGCGGCAAGCTTGGCCAGCACCTGCTGTAACTCCGTCTCGCGTCTGCGCTGGTCCTGATAGTTCTGCTGGAAGAAGAAGATGAAGAGCGAGATACCGATCCCGATCAGGATCACGCCAAGCTGCGAAAAGATGTTGCGGTAGTACTCCAGCAGTTTTTCACGGTGGCGCATGTCGTCGCGCACGCTGCGCGCGACGCGCAGATTGACGATCAGCGAAATGATTAGCAGCCCGGCGCCGACAAGGATGAGCCCGCCGATGAGGAGGTAGCCATGACCTGCGCTGAAATCCATTGGTATCGCCCCGAAGCCGCGGACAATGCAGACTAATACCATTCCGCTAAAACAACTATCCGGAGCGTTGCCCGCGGGGCGCCCGTCTGTTTGCGGCAAGCGTGGCAATTGACCACGCCGCTTGTTCGGCCGATAGCTCCGCCGAGATTGCTTCCGAGAACTCCGATGACCACCGACCTCAAACAACCAGCCACGACCCCCGATATCACCTGGCAAGCCGACATCCGCGCCGGTGTGCGCCATGTCCGCGACCTGGCCGCGCTGCCGCTTTCGCCCGCCGAGCGCGCCGCCGCGCAGGAAGCCGCCGCCGCCCACAAGGTTCGCGTTCCAAAATCCTATCTCGACCTGATCGACTGGAACGACCCGAACGATCCGATCCGCGCCCAGGTCATCCCGTCGCCGGACGAGCTGGTGGCGACGGACGGCGAACTCGACGACCCGATCGGCGACCACGCCTTCAGCCCGGTGCCGAGGCTGACGCACCGCCATGCCGACCGCGTGCTTCTGTTTCCCACCTATCAATGCGCCGTCTACTGCCGCTTCTGCTTCCGCAAGGAGTCGCTGACATCGATCGGCCGTGGCTATACGCGCGAAGCGCTGGAGCCGGCGCTGGCCTATATTGCGAGCCATCCCGAGATCCGGGAGGTTATCCTGACCGGCGGCGATCCGCTGTCGCTGCCCGACAAGGCACTGGCCGAAATCCGCGCCCGGCTGGAGGCGATCCCGCATCTGCGGCTCCTGCGCATCCATACCCGTGTGCCGGTCGCGCTGCCGTCGCGCATCACCGCCGGGCTGGTCGAAGCCTTGCAAGGCCGGCTGATGGTCACCGTGGTCACCCACTTCAACCACGCGCGGGAAATCACGGAAGCCAGCGAGGCGGCCTGCCACATGATGCGGCGGGCAGGCTTCGTGCTGCTCAACCAGAGCGTCCTCTTGAAGGGCGTCAACGATAAGGTCGAGGTGCTGGAGGAGCTCTGCCGCGAGCTGGTGTACCGGCTGGGCGTCAAGCCCTATTACCTGCATCACGGCGACCTCGCGCGCGGCATGGCACACCGCCGTACCACCATCGCCGAGGGCCAGGCGCTGGTCGCGGAGTTGCGCAAGCGCCTCTCCGGCATCTGCAACCCGGCCTATGTCATCGATCTTCCCGACGGCGGCGGCAAGGTGCTGCTTGCCGCAAGCCACATCGAGGGCAGGGATGGGGAGACCTGGCGCATTCGTGGGCAGGACGGTGAGGTGCGGGAGTATCGCGAGGTGACAGCAGAGACGTCAATATAAAGATTGACGCCTCTGCGATAATTGTATATGTAAATATTGACGTAATTTTCTACAACGTCAATATGAGAGTTTACAATGAGTGTCAGGCAAGCCGTTCTCAGACAATATCAGGCGAAAGTGGACCTCGCCCAGAGCGGTAATATCGAGATCCCTCCGGAAGGTTGGATCCGCACGGTGCGCAAGGCGCTCGGCATGTCCGGTGCCGAGCTTGGCCGGCGGATGAGTTTGACGCGCGCGCGCATCGCGCAGGCGGAGCATGCCGAACTGGAGGGCGGTATCACACTGAAGTCCATGCAAGCCGCGGCCGAGGCAATGGGTTGCAGGTTTGTCTATGCCTTCGAACCGCCGGGCAGCATCGAGAACGTCATCATCCAGCAGGCGCGAAAAAAAGCTCAAGCTGTCATTGGATCAGCTGGCCGGCATATGGCTCTCGAGAACCAGACCGTATCCGACAATCGCACGGAACAGGAGATTACACGCCTCACGCACGATCTCGTCCACGACATGCCCTCCGATTTCTGGCGGGACAATTGACCTGTGGCCGTCAAGCTCGACTATCCCGAGGGTGCGACGCCTCTCGACCCCAATGAGCTTGGCGGGCTGAAGCACAAACACATAACCACCCAGGGCGAATTGGACGAGCTTGAGCAAGCAAACATTGCATCGGGCTTGCAATGGCTGGGCCGGATGCGGCCGCGAGACGTCCTGACGGATGTCTTCGCCATCGAACTCCATCGTCGTCTATTCGGTGAAGTCTGGAGTTGGGCGGGTTTTCTCAGAATGACCGGCAAGAACATTGGCGTGGATCCGGCGCAGATTGCCGTGCAACTACGTGGCGCGATGAACGATGCACGCTATTGGGCGGATCACCAAACCTACCGCCCTGTCGAAATGGCGGCGCGGCTGCATCACCGCCTTGTGTCGGTCCATCCTTTCGTGAACGGAAATGGACGTCACGCACGCATCATGGCCGATGTCGTGCTCGACCGGATCCATGGTGTCAGGCCCGTCGACTGGACCGCCGGGGCGGACCTTCAGAAAATGAATGATCGACGTGCCGCCTACATCACAGCTCTCAAGGCCGCCGACAATCATGATTTCGCCCCGCTGCTGGCGTTTGTCGGAGCGGATGTTCCGAGATAGTTGCCGGGAGCACTCGATCTATCTGGCCACGACCTTCCCCGGATTCATCACATTACCCGGATCGATCATCTCTTTGATCATCCTCGCCAAGTCCCGTTTCACCGGGTCGGCATGGCGCTCATAGGCCGCGCGCTTTTCCAGCCCGACGCCGTGCTCGGCCGAGAACGAGCCGCCGGCGGCGGCCAGCCCCTCATAGAGCACGTCCTCGACCGCCTTGTGCCGGTCAGCGGGAAGCGGCCCGTCCGCGTTGATCGAGATGTGCAGATTGCCGTCGGCGAGATGGCCGAAGACATAGGGCGCGTAGGAAGCGTCGAGCTTCTTCAGCCCGGCCTCGATGCGCGCCACATAGGCGTCGAGCGCGCCGCCCGGCACCGACACGTCGAAGGATTCCGGCAGACGGTGCGCGCGCTCGATCTGCTCGGTCTCCTCGCGCAGCCGCCACATCGCGGCCGCTTGCGCTTCGGAACTCGCGACCAGCCCGTCGATGATGCCGGCTTCTTCCCAGATCGCCGCCAGCCCGTCCTCGAGCGCCGCTCGCGCCGCCTCCATCGAATCGGCTCCGAGGCCCAGGATCAAGAGGCAGGGCGCGTCGAGCGGCAATTGCCCGGGCGCGTAGCCCAGCGCCCGTTGCATCAGTGCCGCAAAATTGCGCCACAGGATCTCGGCGGCGCCAAGCCGGGTGCCGGTCTGTCCCAGGAAATGCCGCACAATGCGCTGCGCGCTTGCCGCATCCGGCACGCCGACCAGGGCGGTGGCGGTGGCGCCGGCCACCGGGTCGAGCCTGAGCGCCACGCGGGTGACGATGCCGAGCGTCCCCTCGGCGCCGATGAACAGGTGCTTCAGATCATAGCCGGCGCTGGTCTTCAGCACTCGGGTGAGGTCGCGAAAGATGCGCCCGTCTGGCAGCACGGCTTCCAGCCCAAGCACGCGGTGGCGCATCGTGCCGTTGCGAAACGCCAGGATGCCGCCGGCGTTTGTGGACACCATGCCGCCGATGGTGGCGCTGCCGCGCGCGGCAAGATCGATGCCGGGGTCGAGCCCGTGCACGGCGGCTGCCTCCTGCAGACTGCCGAGCGTCGCGCCCGCCTGGACGATCGCTACGCGCGCGAACGGATCGATCTCCTCTGTTGTATTCAGCCCGCCGAGATCGCAGATCACCTGACCGGCTGACGTCGCCGCTCCGCCTGCCAGCCCGGTGCGCCCGCCTTGCGCGACCAGCCCGATGCCGCGCTCTGCGCAGAATTTCACCAGCGCCGCGACACCAGCGGTATCCGTGGGGCGCACCAGCGCGGAGGCGCCAAAATTGCGGGCGTCGAATCCCGGATCGCGGGCGGCCAGTTCCGTGGCGTCCCAGATGGTGGCATTGGACAAGGCGCTGCGCAGGGCAGGAATAAAGAATCGGTCGTCGCGCACGCTGGCAGGCTCCATGTCGGGCAGAAGCCTAACCTATAGAGGTGACGACGCCGTCGAGTCACGCCCCGACAAGAGCGGCCGTGCCAGGATTTCGGTCATTTCTTGCGCGTTCCGCAGGCCGTCATGGCGATGTGCCGATCGGCGCGTCAGATCAGGCGATTGCGTTCCGCGACCACACGGGCGCGTCGCAAGGTGCCGTCTGTATCGGCGACCTTGCGTCTTGCGTCTTCGTCGTGCCGGATCACCAGCCGCGCCGACTTGGCTTTTGACGCCTTGTATGGTGGCTTGATTGCGAGCGGCGGCGCGTCCGGGGTTTTCATGTCTCTCATCGTCGTTGTCCTTTCACATGAAATAATCGCGGGGCTGTTTCGCTGGTTCAGATCGCTCGTCCGGTCTCCTGCCGCCGCCTGTCGTCTTGCGCGTTCAATTGCGCGACCATCTTTTCGGCCCGCCGTGTCCTGATGCCGACCATGATCTTGTGCCCGGCCTCGACAGGCTGGCCGGTGAAGATGTCGAAGACAGTCCAACTGTTCGGCTTTTCCAGCCGCAGCGCATAGCGCTTTGCCATTGAGGCATTCCCTTCCCGGTTGCGCCAGCGACGTTTCGCCGATTGTTCAGGCCTTCATCACGAAGAAGACCGACGCCAGCACGGCAACAACCCACAGCACCACAAAAAGTTTCAAGGCGAGTGGCCCATGCGATGCAAGCGCTGCCCGTATGTGGGCCATCGCACCGCTCATGCGTGTCGATCCGGCAGTCGCCGTCACGACCGCGGCGGGCGCGCTGCCGCCGAACTTGCCGAAAGTGCGGGGCCGTTCAGCCATGGATACGACCTCGAATGTTTGGGGCAATGTCGGCTGCAAGCAAACAGCTCGCCTGACGACGTGGCGTCTGGCCTTTCCTAATAGACGGCTTTTGATGCCATGGATAGGACGTAAAAAATAATTGCCCGGCCTTCAAAAAATATCTGCCGAACCGATTCAGATAACTCAAAAAATACCACAAGATATTTTTTGAACTATCTTTTGTTCCGGTCCCAAAATCCGAAATTTTATTTAGAGACAAAAAATAAAATGGTACGGCCAGCTTGTTTTAAAGCCGATTTGGGCGCATATAAAAGGCTCGTTGATTTGGTCGAGTTGGCTTTCGCCCCGTCGGAGCCTCGCCATCCTTTCCGAATTCTCGATAGCGAATGCATGGCGCCACCCGGCGCGGCGGTTCGCTTCGTTTGGACCCTGGAATGACACTGGCGCTGACCACGGATGTACTGGCAGCCTGGCAAGTCGTTCCAGCGGTTCGACGGCAATAATGCGGAAAGGCGCGAAGCGCTTTTTCCCTCGGAAAGCGGCAACCATGACCACGCGCACCACGCCGACCGTCGTTCACTTCAGCGCGGCGTTTGCGCTGCCGGGCCTGGATGAGCCGCAACCGCCCGGAGATTATCGCGTCGATGTCGACGAGGAGCCCCTGGAGGGGGCCTCGCGCGTCGCATGGCGTCGCGTCGCCACATTCATTCACCTGCCGGCAATCTCCGCGAAGGAGCTGTCGCGGCAAATGGTGCCGATCGACGCGGCCTCGCTCGAAGCCGCCCTCGACAAGGACCGGAGACAATCATGACAAGCCTCATGCAACGCAATGCCCGCCTCATCCAGCACGGAGCCCCCCAGCGCCTGTTCGACGTTGGACAGGCGGTTCGCCTGAAGGGCGGCCCCGGCGCAGGCCCCAGGCCCGGCGAAACCTACCGCATCACCGGCACGTTGCCGCCGAAGGGAACCTCACTGCAATACCGCATCCGCAGCGAGGGCGAGCCCTATGACCGCGTGGTGACCGAGGACAGTTTGGAACGCGTCGTCCTATCGGCGTCGGACAGTGGCGCAGCTCTCATCGAAAGGACGTTCGGACATGGCCAAGGGACAGAAACACTCGAACCGCGAAATCAGGAAGCCGAAGCAGGAAAAAGCGCCGGCCAAGCCTGAGACCAGCTTCGGCACCCAGATCAAAGCCGCCGCCGTCCTGGGCGGCCCGGGCAAAAGCAAGGGCAAAGGCTGAGGCCGGCGCGCGGACGCGCTCGCGATGAAGATCATGATCGAATTCTATCGCACCCGCGCCGAGGACGACGCGCAGGCCGTCGTCGGCCGCGAGATGGCGCTGGCGGCCGACCTCGATGACGCCATCGGGATCGCGCGGCTGTTGGCAACCACGCTGGAGATGCCGCAACAGCCGGACGCCGTCCTGATCACTGGCGCCGACGGCGCGATGCTCTACCGCGGCGCCATCGCGGCGCAAGCGCAAAGGGAGGGCCGGTCGCATGAACAATAACAGCATTCTCGAATGGACCGACAGGTCGCGAACCTTGGACCGCCAAAGCGCCGCCGCGGGGCGCGACTTCGGTGACCGTCAATATGGCCGACGTGTCGAGGTTGACCGCAGCTGGACCGTCTATCATGTCTTCAGCGGCATCCCGGCGCATGTCGACGGCGCTTTTATGATCGGCCTTACGCGCGCCGTCGCGACGCAATCCATGCTGGCGCTCAACCTTCGCAACGCACGCCGCCAAAGTGAATGGAGCGCCGAGCGCCCGTTCGCCAGCACCCATTCCCAAACAAAGGTTCGCTGCTCATGACCCTTGCTTTTCCAAACCCCAGCCGCAGCTTCGATGAGGCGCGCAACGCCGTCTGCTTCATCGCCCATGACGGCATGTTCAAGATCCGCTTCTTCGTCGAGGCCGAAGCGCTGGCGCGATCCGGCATCGCGACCAATGGCAAGGGCACCGCCGAGGCGACCTGTCTTTCGGCCTTCGACGCCCAGCGCGGGTCGATCGAACGCGTCGCCAGCAAGGCCTATGCCCGCGGGCGTCACGATTCCTACACGCTCACCGCCGCCGATTTCCGGTAACGCAAAGAGATGCTGATCCGCTACGGCTACGAGATAACGCTGACCTGCCAGCAACCGACCGCGCTGGTCTGCCTGCTGTCGGTGCACCAGGACCGCGCAGCGGACATCCGGGTTCGCGAAACCCTGTCCATCACGCCCGACGTCGCGACGTCCACCTACCGCGATCTGTTCGGCAACCTCTGCCGGCGGCTGGTCGCGCCCGCGGGCGACATGACCATGTGGGGCGACGCGACGATCGAGGACGACGGCCAGCCGGACAGGCAATGGCCGATGGCCCGCGAAATCGCCGTACAGGATCTGCCGGACGACTGCCTGGTCTATCTCCTGGGCAGCCGCTATTGCGAGACCGACCGGCTGAGCCAGACGGCATGGGACCTCTTCGGCAAGGTTGCGCCCGGCTGGGGCCGCGTGCAGGCGATCTGCGATTTCGTCCACAACCACATCAGGTTCGACTACATGCAGGCGCGGGCGACGCGCACGGCCTTCGAGGCCTATCAGGAGCGCGTCGGCGTCTGCCGCGACTTCGCCCATCTGGCGGTGACGTTCTGCCGCTGCCTCAACATCCCCGCCCGCTACGTCAACGGCCATCTCGGCGACATCGGCGTGCCGGTGGTCGACCCGATGGATTTCAGCGCCTGGATCGAGGTTTTCCTCGACGGCGCCTGGCACACTTTCGACCCGCGCAACAACAAGCCGAGGATCGGCCGCATCCTGGTCGCCCGCGGCCGCGACGCCGCCGACATCCCGCTCATCAACTCCTTCGGCCCGCACGTGCTGAAAGGCTTCCGGGTGTGGACCTACGAGGTGACGCAACTGCTGGTGCACTAGCCCTCCCGGTATCGGCTCGTCGAATGCGCAATGACCTCGGCAAGAAACGCCCTGAAAACGCTGGCGAATCTCCTTGGCAGCCCGACCCGTCCGGCAAGGGTCCAGCGGTTGTTCTCGCCGCTCCGTCACGATGTCACCGCGTGCCCGTTTAGCCCGCCTGCCACCGGAACCATTGTCAAATGCGAGACGTTGAGCACCAAAGGGGGACGCTCAATGGAAAGCCAGGACAAGCAGCCGACGCTAGACGACATCGTCAAGCGACTGGTGCGGGAGACCGGCATCACCGAAGCCCAGGCGCTCGAGCTCATCCACTTTGTTGGGTTGAATTGGGCATCGCTCGTTAGGGAAGCGAAGGCGCTCAAGGGCGGGGAAGGGTAGAAGGCGAACCCGTGTGCCATCCGCCCGATGTCGGGCCTCGTGCGCAACTTCTTCAGCGGTCGGCAAAACCTGCACAACTATCCTGCGACTTGCTGCACATGGTTATTCTCGTGGATTGCGCCGCTTGGCAAGCGGGCATGTCCGTGGCGGCAATTAGAGGATGCTATTTTCGAATATTGGCGCTGTCATCGCCGCCCGACAAGCGCTGTGACCGCCTCGCCACAGAAGTTAGCCGTGTCACCTCTTAACGGCTCCAACGCCTAAAATTAACCTTTTGTTAACCATTGCCCGGGCACCCTTTAACCATTGAGTAAGGATTCGCCTGGTCGTGACCTTCGCCGCCCCTTTGCAGAACAAATCCATCCGTTTTCGCGCCCGCTCTTTCGTCGCTTTCACGCTGACGCCGGAGGCGCCGATAGCCGACTGGCTGGAGGGACTGGATCACTGGATCGCCAACTCGCCGGGCTATTTCGCCGGGCGTCCGGTGGTGCTGGATTTGAATGTTTTGCAGCCGGGGCCGGAGGAAATTGCCGCTCTTGTCGGCACGCTCGCCCGGCGCGGCATCCGTGTCTATGCGATCGAGCTTGAAGGGGTTGAACTCGGGCCCGACTTGCCGCCGCTGCTGGCAGGCGCCAAGGAGGCGACCGCCGAGGGGCTGCTTGGCCGTGCGGGTCGCAAGGCGCGGGCGGAAGAGCTGGAAGCCGCTGCCGCCGAGGAGCGAGCCGGGATTGCCGAGAAGGCAGCGCCGGGAGAGCTTTCCCAGGACGAGCGGGCAGAGGCTATCCACGGCGATATGTCCGGTGATGAACCGGTCGATCCCGAGCTGGCAAGGCTGGAAGCGGTCCGCATTGAGCCGGCGCAGACCGAAGCCGGCCAATCCAGGTCCACGATTACGGGGCAGGGCGCAGAGATGATGGCTGCCGCCGGCACGCTGATGATCAAGACGCCGATCCGCTCCGGGCAGTCGATCTTCCATCCGCATGGCGATGTCATCGTGCTGGGCTCGGTCGCGTCCGGCTCGGAGATCGTCGCCGGCGGCTCGATCCATGTCTATGGCACGCTGCGCGGCCGCGCGGTCGCCGGCTCGGAAGGCAATATTGCGGCGCGCATCTTCTGCCGCAAGAACGAAGCCGAGCTGCTCGCCATCGACGGCTGGTACACGACTGCCGAAGAGATGGAGGGCGTGTCGCGCGGCAAGGCGGTGCAGGCCTTTCTCGAAAACGATGCGCTCTGCGTGCTGCCGCTCGGCTAGTGGGGTGGCGCAAGCTTCGGACCGGTTTCGCGTGCAAATGTCCTTAAGAGTCGGCGGAGGTGCCCTGCACTGCCGCACCCAACATAAGAAATGCCAACGGAGGCTGGATAGATGGGCAAGGTAGTCGTGGTCACCTCGGGCAAGGGAGGCGTCGGCAAGACGACCTCGACGGCCGCGCTCGGCGCCGCAGTTGCCAAGACCGGCAAGAAGGTGGCGCTGGTCGATTTCGACGTTGGCCTGCGCAACCTCGACCTGATCATGGGCGCCGAGCGACGCGTGGTGTTCGACATCGTCAATGTCATCCAGGGTTCGGCCAAGCTGTCGCAGGCGCTGATCCGCGACAAGCGGCTGGAGACGCTCTATCTGCTGCCTGCCTCGCAGACGCGCGACAAGGATGGGCTGACCGAGGAGGGTGTCGCCGAAGTCATCGCGCGGCTGCGTCAGGTGTTCGACTATGTCTTCTGCGACAGCCCGGCCGGCATCGAGCGCGGCGCCCAGCTCGCCATGCGCTTCGCCGACGAGGCGGTCATCGTCACCAACCCGGAAGTGTCGTCGGTGCGCGATTCCGACCGCATCATCGGCCTGCTCGACGCCCGCACCATGAAGGCCGAGCAGGGCGAGGTGGTCGCCAAGCATGTGCTGGTGACGCGCTATGACGCCGCCCGCGCCGCGCGCGGCGAGATGCTGTCGATCGACGACGTGCTGGAGATCCTGTCGGTGCCGCTGCTCGGCATCATCCCGGAAAGCCAGGATGTGCTCAGGGCCTCGAACCTCGGTTCGCCCGTCACGCTTTCCGAACCGCTCAATTCCGCCGCCAAAGCCTATCTCGAGGCGGCGCGGCGGCTGGAGGGTGAAGACCTGCCGGTGGTCGTGCCCTTCGAACGCAAGGGCTTCCTCGACCGGCTGCTCGGAAGGAGGGCCGCATGAGCATCCTCGACCTTTTCAAGCGGCGCACCAGCGCGCCGGTTGCGCGCGAGCGGCTGCAGCTGCTTCTCGCCTATGAGCGCCAGAGCCGCGGCCAGCCCGATCTCGTCTCCGTCCTGCGCGAGGAGATCATGGCGGTCATCGCTAGGCACGTGCAGATCGACCAGGATTACCTCCAGGTCTCGATGGATCGCGGCGCCACGATGTCGACGCTGGAAATCGACATCCAGATCCCCAACAAGAGCGCAACGCCGCTGGCCATGGCGGGGTGATTGGCCGATCTCCCCCTCGTGAGTCCTCGTGGGGGAAAGGCGATCCGCGAAGCGGATCGGAGCAGCGCTCCAACGCGCTTCGTTATCCTCGGGCTTGGCCGAGGATCGATACTTGACCTTTCACATAGGGTGCAGCGGCGCAGATTCTGTAATCGTTGCAACGCCTTAGCCTCAGGGCATGGATCCATGGGGTCTACGCGTGTCGTTTCGCTCTTTGCTCCGCGCTAGGATGACGAGGGCGAGAGGCCGCGATCATCACCGGCCTGCGCACTCCCTCGGTCAGGCTGATACAGCTCATCCATGCTGCGCGCCGCGAGCTCAGCGAACGGCGCCTGCTTCTTCACCCGTCCATGCTCCAGGATCACCAGGTCGTCGCAGAACGAGATCGTCGAATGGTGATGGCTGATGACGATCGTCGTGCGCCGGCCGGCGCGCGACTTCAGCGTCTCGACGATCGCCGCTTCCGAAAGCCCGTCTACCGCATTGGTGGCCTCGTCAAGGATCAGGATATCAGGATCGCGCACCAGGGCGCGGGCGAGCGCGATGCGCTGCCTTTGTCCGGCCGACAGATTGACGCCGCGATAGCCGACGACGGTTGCATAGCCCTGCGGCAGCGTTTCGATGAATTCATGCGCCTCGGCAAGCTCGGCAGCGCGCCGCGCCTCTTGCGCACCCGCCGTGTCCTTGCCGTAGGTGATGTTGTCGAGGATGGTGCCGTCCACCAGCTCCAGTTCCTGGCTGGCGAGAGCAATGTGGCGGCGCCATGCGGCCGGGTCGATCTCGCCGAGCGCCGTGCCGTCGACGAGGATACGGCCCTCGTCCGGTTCGACGAAGCGGCAGAGCAGGTTGACGATGGTCGTCTTGCCGGCGCCGGAGCGGCCGATCAGCGCCGTCGAGCGGCCGCTTCTTATGTCGAAGCTCGCGGCATGCAGCACCGCCGCGCGCTGCTCCTCGTTGGCATAGCTGAAGCTCACCCCCTCGAAGGCGATTTTTTTGCTCAGGGCGGCGAACGGCCGGCTGCCGTGCGGCGCCGCCGGCTTGCCCTTCGGATCGAGCAGCCAACTCACCTCCTCCAGCGAGCCGGAGAGCCCCTGCAGTTGGCTCCAGGTCATCTGCAGCGCCCGCACATGCGGCTGCAACCGGTACAGCAATATCAGGAATGCGGCGACCAGCGGGAAGCTCAAGCCCGCGAGCCAGGCGCCGGTCACCACCGCCAGGAACAGCATGGCATGCAGCACCTCCGTCAGCGGTCCCAGCGCGCCCTGGCGGTTGGAAAGCTCAAAGGCCGCCCGACGCACACCGTCCGACGCGGCCTCGAACGCCGCCTTCTCGCGTGCTTCCTGCCCGAAGATGCGGATCAGGCGGCCGGCATGAACGAGGTGAAGCATCCGTGAGGCGAGGGCGCTGTTGCGCGCCGCAACGCTGCGGCTTGGCTTTCTCAGCTGCGACGACAGCGCCATATGCGCCATCTGCACCAGCGCCAGCCCGAGCATCACCAGCAGCGTCATCTGCCAGGAGAGCAGCATCAGGAAGGCAAGCAGGATGAGCGCCGCCGAGACGCTGACGATCGAGCCCAGCATCGCCTGGATGGCGTCCGACGCCCGCCAGGATTCGCTGGAGATGATGTTGAGCAGCCGCCCGGGGCTCTCCTTCAGGAAGAACGGATAGCCGACATTGAGCAGCCGCTCGGCCAGCGCGCCGCGGATCGCCTGGCTGGCCTTGCCGTAGATATGGGCGGTCAGCACCGAATTGGCGAAGCCGAGCAGGTTCTTGAGCAGGATCGAACCGAGGATCGCGGCCGCAATCGCGATCAGCCGCTCGCGCTCGTCGAGCCCCGCGCCGACCTTCAGCAGCAGGGCCGAGAAGCCCGCCATGCCCGCGGTGTCGCCATGCCCCATGATGATGCCGAGCAGCGGGATGATCAGCCCGATGCCGAAACCTTCGAGCGCCGCACTGGCAAGCCCGAGCGCGACGACGATCGGCAGCAGGCCGAACTGCCGGCGGCCGAGCGTCTGGCGCAGCATCGATAGCGCGGACATCTTGCTCTCACCGATCTTGCGTCCGCTCATTGCGCGCCGGCCTCCGCCCTGGTCTCGCTGGTCTCCTGAGCGAATCGTGGTTGTCGTGCGGGTCGCCTGGCCATCACCAGAAGAGCGAATTTCGCCGCGCCCGCAAGGTTCATGGCAACGATCGGCCAGTGCGACAGCATCAGCTCCTGGTCGAAGCGCGGGCCGCCGGCGAGCTCGCGCACGGTCGCCCGCGCCGCCCAGTAGAAATGGCGCAGCAGCCAGGGCGCGCGGCGCAAATGCTTCAGGCAAAGCGCGCCGTTGCCGAAATGATAGTCGCGGTGCAGCCGGTCGATCGCCGTGCGGTCGCGCCTGCCGTGATGGTGGAAGATCGTCATGTCGGGCACGTATTCCACCGCCATGCCGGCAAGCATCGCCCGCACCAGATAGTCGGTGTCCTCGGCCGAGCGCAGCGCCCCGCCGGCGCCGAGGCGCTCGTCGAAGGGGCCGATGCGGTCTGCGACCTCGCGGTGCATGGTCATGTTGCAGCCCAGCACGAAACCGCCCGGATGGACAGCCGGCGTCAGCCGCTCGCGCGTGTCGCAGCGCTTGATGGTGAAGGGCAGGTCGCGCGCGTCGCCGATCTCGACGCGGCCGCCGCGGATCAGCCATTTCTCGCCGCTCGCATAATGCCGCTCGAGGTCGACGAGGTAGCCGCGGTCGAGCCTGCAGTCGTCGTCGACGAACACCAGCACCCGCCCGCGCGCGCGCGCCAGCCCCGCATTGCGCGCCGCCGCCAATCCGGGCTGCGGCTCCGAGACTGCGGTCAGCGCGATGTCGGAGCTCTCGGCGGTTGCCGAAAGGTACTTGGCCGTGCCGTCGCGCGAGCCATTGTCGACCACCACCACCTCGGTCGCGAAGGCCGGATGCGCCAGGCAGGCGGCGCGGATCGAATCGATGCAGGCTTCCAGCACCGCGAGGCGGTCGCGTGTGCAGACGATGAAGGAGACCTCCGGCCGCTGCCTGGGCCAGGGCGGTTGGGGTTGCGGCGGCGGATGGGGCTCGGCGTTCATGCCGCCCCCATACTGTAGCGCGCGAGCACCGACGCCGCCGGCGCGGATTTGAAGCGGTAGGTGAGCCAATCGGCGCGTTTGCCCGCCCGCATCGCGGCCTGGCTCAGCCAGGGCGCCCACGTGCCGGGACTGAGCGCATATTTCTCGCGGCGACGGATCGCGTTCCATTTCCCCGTCAGTGTCAGCAATTCATGCGTCAGCGCCGGCCGCTCCTCGTCGTTGACGAGTTGGTAGAGGAAATAGAACAGGTTGAGCGCGCCGGCCTCGAAGCTCGGCCGCGTCGTATCGGGCAATGTCGCGATCCGCGCTTCGAGCTTGCGGATGAAAGCCGCCGCCTGGCGCACGGTTTTCAGGGAGACGCGATCGCCGACGGCGCGCAGGTCCTCGCAGTCCTGCATCAGGTCCCCGCTGGCAAGGTTTTCGCCGACAATTTTGAGATGCGTGCGCCGCATCTCCTTGCCGTGCCGGCTGGTCACGCTGCCGGGATGCAGGCGGTAGACGAGCAGGCTTTCCGGCATCAGCGCCGCCGGATAGCGCTCGGCGAGCCGCCGGAAGAGGTCGAAATCCTCGGCATGGCGGTAGAGGCCGTTGTAATGAAGATCGGCCTCGCCGATGACCTTGCGGTTGTAGACCACGGTCGGGTGCATGAAGATGGTGAAGAATTTCGACAGCACGGGGAGGCCGAGACGGAACACCGGATCGAGCCGGCCTCGGGCGATGCGGCCGTGCAGCAGCGTATCGACGAGCGCGCCGCAGAAGCCGAGCTCCGGCCGCGCGGCAAACAGCGCCGCCTGGCGCGACAGCCGCCAGGGATAGGCGAAGTCGTCGGCGTCCATGCGCGCGACGAGTTCGCCCTGGGCGATCGCCAGCCCTTCATTGAGGCTGGCGACGAGGCCGCGGTTTTCCCGCGAAATGATGGATATGCGGCTGTCGCCCCGGCGGCAGCGTTCGAGGATCTCCAGCGACCCGTCGGTCGATCCGTCGTCGATGGCGATGACTTCAAGCCGGCCGTAGTCCTGCCGCAGGATCGACTGCATCGCCGCGGCCACATAGGGCTCGGCATTGTAGACCGGCAAGAGCACCGAGATGAGGGGGCCGGTCATGGTCCGCTCCGGTCCGTCGGCTGCAGGTCGAGCGCCGGCGCGGCGCCGAACCGGTTGGCCTCGCTCGCGCCGCGTGGACGCGAGGGCGCGACATAGGGAAAATAGCGCTTGAGACCGTTGAGCGGCTTTTCGAAAAACACCCAGGAGAGCGAGGCGACGGCCAGCGTGGCGGTGCCAGCGACGAGGAACCGCCCCGGCCCCTGTTCCGAGACGTTGAGCGGAATCCATGGCTGCGCCCTGACGGCATAGGCCAGGAGGATCGGATGATAGAGGTAGACGCCGTAGCTGATGCGGCCGAGCCCAAGCAGCGGAGGGAGTTCGGCCAGCCTGCCCAGCCTGCCGCCCAGGCCGTTCGAGCAGGCGGCGACGATCGCCGTCAGCGGCACCAGCGGCAGCACCTGCACCAGGGCCCAGCGCGGCCACTCCCAGGCCGAATTCGCTGGCCCGGGGTCGGACCCGACGACGAGCAGGAACACCGCCGCCAGGACCGGCCAGCCGCGCCGCATCCATTGCGGCGCATCCGCGCCCCTGGCGCGGCGGACGGCAAGCAGGGCGCCGCAGCCAAGCGCGTCCATTGAGGCCGGCGGCAGCAGATCCCTGGCGAGCGCCGGGTTGGCGGTGATCGGCCAGTAGAACCGGTAGGCGAGCGAAAAGGCGATGACGCCGATGGTGATCGCCTCGATCCGTTTGCGCGGTGCCAGAAGCACGATCAGCGGCCAGGCGAGATAGAACTGCTCCTCGATGCTCAGGCTCCAGAAATGGCAGAGCAGCCAAGGGTTCCAGTCGTTGCGCAGCGCGTACCAGAAGTTGGAGAGGTAGAGCGCATGCCAGGCGAGCGAGAATCTGGACTGTTCCAGGTCGGTGAACCAGACCAGCGCCAGAACAGCGAAATAGGGCGGAAAGATGCGGATCGCCCGCCTCGCATAAAAGGAGCGCAGCGCCGGTCCGGCCTTGAATTGGGCGGCCTCGCGCGCCTCCAGCAAAAGCCGGGTGATCAGGAAGCCGGAGAGCACGAAGAACAGCCTGACCCCGAGATGGCCGACGAAGGACGAGCCGCCGGCCGCGAGGAAATGCGAATAGAGCACCAGCATCACGGCAATGGCCCGCAGCGTGTCCAGCTGGATGTCGCGCGCGCCCGCCATCGGCGGCCTCTGCAACGCGTTTTGGTGCCGGGCGTTTTCGTTGCGGCTCAGCGGAATGCCCATCGGGGTCAATGTAACGGCATCCTCCACTGCATATGCCTACCAACGGTTTCTCGCGGTCCATATTGCAGTGCAACACAAAATGCTTACGCCTTTGAAACAAAGATGTGATCGATACAGTCGGAGCTAATATTTGTCCGCTGAAACTATTCGCCGCGATGTCCAAAGGTCCTACATGTTTATGGGCAGTTAGTCTGATTTTCGAAAAGCATCTATCGCGAAGGATGCTGACAAGATGGGCCGACAACCATAGCGAGAACGTTGGAAAAATATCGAAATAGGCGACTTTGCGTCTCTTGATTTCTTCGACGACTCCACCAAAACCCTCTTGAATTTCAAAGCCTTGTGCGGTGCAACATGTTTGCCGGCAGGGCACTGGACGCCTGTCCCACCATCCGTCGGCCCCTGCCTCACGACAGCGTGACCTTCGCGCCCTATCTCCTTCCGCGAACCAGGGGATGGAGCCAGGATTGACCTCGACGCAAGCCATAAAGCCGGACACTCACACAGGCGCGCTGCCGGTGCTGGGCCTGCTCGGCGCCATCCTGTCGGTGCAAGTGGGCGCGGCCTTCGCCAAGGGCCTGTTCCCGGTGCTGGGTTCGGAAGGCACCACGATGCTCAGGCTCGCCATCGGCGCGCTGATGCTGGCGGCGGTGCTGCGGCCATGGAAGGTGCTGCCGTCGCGCAGGACGCTGCCATGGCTCGCGGCCTACGGCGTCACCGTCGCGATGATGAATCTGCTTTTTTATGCGGCGCTCGAGCGTATTCCGCTGGGCATTTGCGTGGCGCTCGAATTCACCGGACCGTTGTTCGTCGCTACGCTGGGCTCGCGGCGCCTGCTCGACATCGTCTGGGTGGCGCTTGCTGTTGCCGGAATCGTGCTGTTGTCGCCCTTCGCCGATGTCAGCCGCGGGCTCGATCCGCTCGGCGTGCTGCTTGCGCTGGCCGCCGGCGCCTGTTGGGGTCTCTACATCATCCTGGCGCAAAAAGCCGGCGCCGAGCTCGGCGCGCGCACCTCGGCCTATGGCATGGCGATCGCGGCACTGGTCGCGCTGCCCTTCGGCTTTTCGGCGGCAGCACCCCATCTCACCGATCCGCATATCATGGCGGGCGCGGTGGTCGTCGGCCTGTTCTCCAGCGCGCTGCCCTTCTGGCTGGAGATGATGGTGCTCGCCAGGATGCCGGCCAAGGTCTACGGCATGATCGTCTGCCTGGAACCTGCCGGCGGTGCGCTGACCGGGTTTCTGTTCCTGCATGAGAAGCTCAGCCTGATGCAAGGCGCCGGCATCGCCGCGGTCATCGCCGCCGCCTTCGGCGCTGCGGTCACCGCGCGGCGGCCGGCGCCCTTGCCGGCCTGAAATATGCGCCGGGAACGTTCGACCAAAGTCCTATCATGAAACTGCAAAGGTCCGGCCAGCCATGTTATCGGTCGGGGGCCGCTTTTCGCGGTGCTACAATTTGATCAATGTTATCAATGGTGAGCGGGCTTGGTGGATGGAGCTCAGGAGAATTGCATGCGCTTGAAGCGCGGTCGTCGTTCGCTTGCCTTGTGGGCAGTGACAACGCTGGCGCTTGCCATGGCGCCTTTGCATGTCGTGCCCGACGGCTTTCAGGTCGCCAAGGCCTATGCCGGCGGAAAAGGCGGAGGGAATAGCGGCGGCGGCGGTGGTGGGAATAGCGGCGGCGGAAACAGCGGTGGCGGCAACGGCAATAGCGGTAACGGCAACAGCGGTAACGGCAATAGCGGCAACGGCAACAACGGTAACGGCAACGACGGCAACGGCAACCAGGGTAATGGTCGCGGACAGGGCAAGAGCTCGGGTGATGTCCAGGATCATGTGAACACGGCGACGGGCGACAAGGTCGAGGTCAGCGCAGACGCAGTCGAGGTCACGCATAGAAACGGGATGAAAGAGAAGGTCGAGAACGGGCGTTTCCGGATGGAAGACAAATACGGCCGCGTCATTGTCGATCGCAAGGCCACGGCGGCCGATATCGATCGTTTGAAGAGTTTGTGAGCGAGGTTTTGTCGAGGGACCAGATCGTCAGGGACTGAAGAGCCGGCGCCGCGGAATAGGTTGCCACCTTTTGCTTCGCCGTCTTCGTTCTGATCGGTCTTTCGGAAGAATCCGCTGCTCACCCTACCCCCGCCCAAGTGGCGGGGGTAATTTTTTTGGGGCAGGAACTGAAGAACCGAGGAAGCTTCCCTGGAGCAATTCCAGGAAAAGTGCGCAGCGCTTTTCCGTCCGGAATTGCGTGAAAACAAAGACTGAGAGCGGTTCAGCGATTCCGTGAAACGCTGAACCGCTCTGGCCGGTCCACTTTCTTCAATTCTTCAGTTTCCCCCGTTCCTCAGCTCCCGCGCCACCAGGGCCGCCTCCGTCCGGTTGCGCACGTTGAGCTTGGCGAGCACCCGGGTCATGTGGTGCTTGACCGTCTTTTCCTGCAGCGACAGGCGGGCGGCGACCTCCTTGTTGCTCAGGCCTTCGGAGACCAGCTTCAGGATGTCGGCCTCGCGGGCGGTGAGCAGGCTGAGCGGGTCGGGCTTGCTGCCGCCAGGCTTGAGCAGATCCGACAGGAGCCGCGCCGACAGGCTCGGCGAGACATAGCTCTGGCCCTCGGCGACGTCGTGCAGGATCTCGGCCAGCGCCTTGGAGCCGACGCCTTTCAGCACATAGCCGCGCGCGCCGACCTTCAATGCTTCGGCGACATCGGCATTGGCCTCCGACACAGTCAGCATCACGATCTTCTGCTGCGGCCGCGCGGCGAGGATGGCGTAGAGCGCCTTGAGGCCGCCGCCCGGCATGCTGATGTCGAGCAGCAGGATGTCGGCCGCGCTGTTTTGGGCCAGCCGCTCGGCGTCTTCCGCGCTGGCGCCTTCGCCGACCAGTTCGAAGCCGCCGATCTCGGCGAGGCTGCGCGTCACACCCTCGCGAAACAGCGGATGATCGTCGACGATGACGATACGGATCGGGGCGTTCATGACGATTCCTCCACGGACAATTGTATCACCAGTCTGGTTCCTCCCGGGCCGGACAGCGTCTCGAACTGCCCGCCAATGCTTTCGATGCGTTCGCGCAGGCCTGCCAGACCCAGGCCCTCGCTTCTCCCCGGATCGAAGCCGGGGCCGGTGTCCAGCACTTCGACCACCAGCCTGCCGGCCCGCATGGTGGCCCGCACCTGCTGGCCCTTGCCCTTGCCGTGGCGGTAAGCGTTGTTCAGCCCCTCCTGCACGAAGCGATAGATGCTGATCTTCTCCGAGGTGCCGAGTTCGGGCAAGCGCTCGGGCAGCGTCAACGCCACCTCTGTCGTGGTGCGGCGCTCATGCTCGGCCACCGCCAGCCGCAGGATGTCGGCGACGGCCTGGGTCTCGATCTGCGGCAGCACCAGCCCGTTGCAGATGCCGCGTATCTCGCTCATCGCCTCGCCGAGCGTCTTCTGGATGCCGGCGATCTCGGCTTCACGTGTCTCGCGCGAGGCTTCGGCCAGAGCCGGACTGTCCATCCTCAGCGCCGCCAGCGCCACAAGTTGCGCGGGCCCGTCATGCAGGTCGGCGCCGATGCGCCTCAGATAGCGCTCGTTGATCGCCGTGGCGCGACGTGAGGCGCGCTGCACGCGCTGGCGCAGCGACGAATTCTGCGCCAGTGTTTCTTGCAGCTCGGCGACCTTGGCCTCGAGAGTGGCGCGCTGGGTCTGGATGGTGCGGCTGCCACGAAAGACGATGCCTGATAGCAGCGCAAGCGCTGCCGCCGTCGCCACTGCCACCACCAGCCAGGACCCACGCAGGGCCGCCGTCATCGTTTCGTGGAAGTCGGTCGCCACCTCGTAGAATTCCGACACCGCCACCACGTCGCCAGACCACGGCTCGCGCACCGGATTGTAGATCTCGAGCACCGGAACGTGCACGTCTTCTTTCTCGCCGGCCTGGATGTCGTCCTGGATGTTGTTGTATTCGGCCACGACATTGCCGGCGAAGGCGGCCTTGAGGTTGGGGTTGATCTTGAATTGCCTGCCGATTTGGGAAGCGTCCTTGGCGTAGAGGACCGTGCCGTCCGGCCGCCACAGCTTGAACGACAGCAATCTCTCGCCGAGCGCGCCCTGGCCGAGCGTCTCGTCCAGCGCCCGCTTGACCGTGGAGTCGAGCTCGCGGCTCTTGCGCATGTCGGGCAGCAGCGGCGCGATGACGCTGTCGACATAAAGCGCGGTGGTGATGGCGGAGTTGTGCATCACGCCATCGCGGATCTGCGCGGTCACCCACAGCCCGACCACGAGCATGACCGCAAGCAGCCCGATGCCACCGGCGATCACGAACTGCAGCGCCAGCGACAGCCCACTCCAGATTTCAACCAGTCGCTTCAACGTCCCCCCACCTTGCCAATTGGCGAGACTACCGGGCCGGTGGCCGGATGGCGACATGGACCTTGGTCCCGGATGCCGTAAGGGGAAGGTGCTCCTGGTGGGGCTTGTTGGCAAGAGCGCCTTCAGGCGTAACCCTTCAGCTCGACCACTTCGACGCCGAGTCGAAAAGCCTGGCCGTCGGCATAGGAGCGCGCATACTGCTCGGCCTCGAACGGGAAGACCAGCGTGGTGCCGTAGGCGGTGACGCGCACCGTCCACTTCTGGCCACTGACGAGCTCAACACCGTGATGTCTCGCCTTAACCATATCACCCTCCTCAGTCCGCATGCTCGCAACCCTATCGATAACGTCGCGAAAGTCATTTGAGTGCAAATAATCCGACCGAATTGTGTCGTTGCCTCGTCGCTTCCGACATTGGGTCGTTCCTGTCCGTGAAATGGTTCACCGAGCGCGGTGCTTATTTGGTGGCCGGCCGCCCGCCCGCAAGGCATTGAGGCCGCTCGCTGCCTCGGCGAAGGATCCGGCTTGGCGATGCAGGCATTTCCGTCTGGTCTCCGAAAAGGACAGCGCCCGCATCGATTTCGAAGCGCGCGGCATATCTGCGGTGGCGAGCGCCTCGGTGCATTATTTCAACACCGAGGCCGAGATCGCATCCATGTGCCGCATCGCGCTGGCTTGAGTTGATTGCAGCTGAGGGCGATTATCCGCCCCAAACGGCAAAGGCAACGATGGAGCGCGCTTGAGACAATTCCCGCCGTCGCGCATCGTCTGCCTGACGGAAGAGACCGTCGAGACGCTGTATCTGCTCGGCGAGCAGGACCGCATCGTCGGCGTCTCCGGCTATGCGGTGCGGCCGCCGCAGGTGCGGCGCGAGAAGCCGCGCGTCTCGGCTTTCACCTCGGCCGACATCCCGAAAATCCTGGCGTTGGAGCCGGACCTCGTCTTGACCTTCTCGGACCTGCAGGCCGAGATCGCCATGGCGCTGATCCGCCAGGGTGTTTCGGTGCACGCTTTCAACCAGCGCGATGTCGCCGGCATCCTGGCGATGATCCGCGCCGTCGGCGCGCTGGTCGGCATGGCCGAGAAGGCCGATGCGCTGGCGCGGTCTTATGAGCAGCGGCTCGCACGGATCGCCGAAGCCGCAAGCGGGAAGCGCCCAAGAATCTATTTCGAGGAATGGGACGAACCGTTGATCAGCGGCATCGGCTGGGTGTCGGAACTGATCGCGATCGCCGGGGGTGACGACGTCTTCGCGGCCAAGGCCAAAGAGCAGGCGGCCGTGAACCGCATCGTGAAGCCGGATGACGTCGTGGCGGCGGCGCCCGATGTCATCCTGGTGTCCTGGTGCGGCAAGAAGGTGGTGAAAGACAGGATCAGGCAGCGACCGGGTTGGGCGCGGATTCCAGCTGTCGAAAACGACCGCATTTTCGAGATCAAGTCGCCGCTCATCCTGCAGCCGGGCCCGGCGGCGTTGACCGATGGTCTCGACGCCATCGTCGCGGCAATTCGCGCGTCACTGCCGGGCTGAAGCGGCCGTTTGGAACCGTGACCGCTCAAGCGGGTTACAGCCTCAGAAGCGCAAAGGAGATCGCCATGATCCGCAAGCTGAAATCCGGCGAATACCGCCTCTATTCCCGCAAGCTCGATCCAAGGACCGGCAAGCGGCGCAACCTCGGCACCTTCAAATCACGTGAGGCGGCCGAAAAGCACGAGCGTGAAGTGCAGTATTTCAAACGGCACTAAGCAATTCCAGGAAAAGCGCGCAGCGGCTTTCGGCCGGAATTGCGACACTGACAAAGCAACTCTCTTCGGTCCGAACTCAGTGATCGCGGCCTCCGAGCGGTCTGCGTGGCGCGTTTGGTCTAGCGTGGCCCGGTACGGCCGGTCCCACGCTCGCTCCGCTCATGTCGCGGTCGCAACGTTTGGTCACCATCTCGACCGATTTGGTGTCGACGGTCACCCGACCCAGCACCTGCACGGTCGTGCGCCCAAGGTCTTCATCGATGTGGACGACCTCGCCTTCGAGCCGCACCTTGTCGCCCGGCTTGGCGTTCGGCTCGACCATCGAATAGCTGTGGTTGTCGCTAGCAAACGTTAGGATCACGCGATCCTGCACGCGCTCGGTCACCGTCGCAATGAGTGCAACCCGGTCTCCGATCTCGACGATGGGTCGTTTCATGGCAGGCTCCTTCCCGCGCCGAGCGACAGTCGCTAGCGCGTAGCGGGACGCCGGGACCGCTAAAATAAACGCGAAAACAGCCATTTGGTTGCCATCGCGGCCGCACGCGGGATCGCCGACGCCGTTCCCGCTCGCGATGCGCGTGACAAGAGCAGCGCGGAGGCGTATGTTGACATAAAGATGTCTTTATGTGACCTGGAGAAAGTTGTCGCTCCGAGGATAAAAAATGTCGCAGGATTCCGCATCGCTGGACGCCTTGTTCGGCCCCGTCGCGGCAAAGCCCGATGGTTCGGAAGTGCTTGCCGCGCTCACCGCCGCGGCGCGCGAGCGCATCCTGATCCTCGACGGCGCCATGGGCACGCAGATCCAGGGGCTTGGCTTCGACGAAGACCATTTCCGCGGCGAGGTCTTCGCCGGCTGCGCCTGCCATCAGCAGGGCAACAATGACCTCCTGATCCTGACGCAGCCGGCCGCGATCGAGGAGATCCACTATCAATACGCCATCGCCGGCGCCGACATTTTGGAGACCAATACCTTTTCCTCGACGTCTATCGCACAGGCCGATTACGGCATGGAGGATGCGGTCTACGCGCTGAACCGCGACGGTGCGCGGCTGGCGCGGCGCGCCGCTGTTCGGGCCGAGCAGGAAGACGGCAAGCGCCGTTTCGTCGCCGGTGCGCTCGGGCCGACCAACCGCACCGCCTCGATGTCGCCCGACGTCAACAATCCCGGCTACCGCGCCGTGACCTTCGACGAATTGCGCCTTGCCTATGGCGAGCAGCTGCGCGGCCTGATCGATGGCGGCGCCGACATCATCCTGATCGAGACGATCTTCGACACGCTGAACGCCAAGGCGGCGATCTTCGCTTGCAACGAGGTCTTTATCGAGAAGGGCGCGCGCCTGCCGGTGATGATTTCCGGCACCATCACCGATCTTTCCGGCCGTACGCTGTCGGGCCAGACGCCGACCGCCTTCTGGCATTCGGTGCGCCACGCCAGCCCCTTCACCATCGGTTTGAACTGCGCGCTCGGCGCCAACGCCATGCGCGCGCATCTGGCCGAAATATCCGGCGTCGCCGACACCTTCGTCTGCGCCTATCCGAATGCCGGCCTGCCCAATGAATTCGGCCGCTATGACGAGAGCCCGGACTTCATGGCCGCGCAGATCGAGAATTTCGCGCGGGAAGGGCTGGTCAATGTCGTCGGCGGCTGCTGCGGCTCGACGCCGGACCATATCCGGGCGATTGCCGAAGCGGTCAAGAAATATCCGCCGCGCGCTATTCCCGAGATCGAGCGCAAGATGCGCCTGTCCGGACTGGAGCCGTTCACGCTGACCGACGAGATTCCCTTCGTCAATGTCGGCGAGCGCACCAACGTCACGGGCTCGGCCAAGTTCAGGAAACTGATCACGGCCGGCGACTATGTCCCCGCGCTCGACGTGGCACGCGACCAGGTCGCCAATGGTGCGCAGATCATCGACATCAACATGGACGAAGGCTTGATCGATTCGAAGAAGGCGATGGTCGAGTATCTCAACCTGATCGCCGCCGAGCCCGACATCGCGCGCGTTCCGGTCATGGTCGACTCCTCGAAATGGGAGATCATCGAGGCAGGCCTGAAATGCGTGCAAGGCAAGCCGCTGGTCAATTCCATCTCGATGAAGGAAGGCGAGGAAGCCTTCCTGCATCACGCCAGGCTGGTGCGTGCTTACGGCGCGGCCGTTGTCGTCATGGCCTTCGACGAGGCCGGCCAGGCCGACACCAAGGCGCGCAAGGTCGAGATCTGCGCCCGCGCCTACAAGCTGCTTACCGAACAGGCCGGGTTCCCGCCGGAAGACATCGTCTTCGATCCCAATGTCTTCGCGGTCGCCACCGGCATCGAGGAGCATGACAATTACGGCGTCGACTTCATCGAAGCCGCCGGCGAAATCACCGCGACGCTACCGCATGTGCATATTTCCGGCGGCGTCTCGAACCTGTCCTTCTCGTTTCGCGGCAACGAGCCGGTGCGCGAGGCCATGCACGCCGTGTTCCTTTACCATGCCATCCAGCGCGGCATGGATATGGGCATCGTCAATGCCGGCCAGCTCGCCGTCTACGACACGATCGAGCCGGAACTGCGCGAGGCCTGCGAGGATGTCGTGCTCAACCGCGCGCCCAGGGCAGGCGGCACCGCCACCGAGCGCATGCTGGAGATCGCCGAGCGTTTCAAGGGCGCCGCCGGCAAGGAAGGCAAGGAGCGCGATCTTGCCTGGCGCGAGCTGCCGGTCGAGCAGCGGATTTCGCATGCGCTGGTCAATGGCATCACCGAATTCATCGACGCCGACACCGAGGAAGCGCGGCTCGCCGCCGAGCGGCCGCTGCATGTCATTGAAGGCCCGCTGATGGCCGGCATGAATGTGGTCGGCGACCTCTTCGGCGCAGGCAAGATGTTCCTGCCGCAAGTGGTGAAGTCGGCGCGTGTCATGAAGCAGGCGGTGGCCGGGCTGCTGCCGCATATGGAGGCCGAAAAACTGGCCAACGCCGCCAACGGCGTCGACAATGGCGAGCGCCAGACGGCCGGCAAGATCCTGATGGCGACGGTGAAGGGCGATGTCCACGACATCGGCAAGAACATCGTCGGCGTGGTTCTCGCCTGCAACAATTACGAGATCATCGATCTCGGCGTCATGGTGCCGGCGGCAAAGATCCTGCAGACGGCGCGCGACAGACAGGTCGACATCATCGGCCTGTCCGGCCTGATCACGCCCTCGCTGGACGAGATGGTGCATATGGCCGCCGAGATGGAGCGCGAGGGCTTCGACATTCCGCTCTTGATCGGCGGCGCGACGACCAGCCGTGTGCACACCGCGGTGAAGATCCACCCGCGCTACTCGAAGGGCCAGACGGTCTATGTCAACGACGCCAGCCGCGCGGTCGGCGTGGTCTCGGCGCTGTTGTCCAACGACGGCAAGGCCGATTTCGTCGACACCGTGCGGGCCGAGTACAGGAAAGTCGCCGACGCGCATGCCCGCTCCGAAGCCGACAAGCAGCGCCTGCCGCTGGCCAAGGCGCGGGCCAATGCGCATAAGGTAGACTGGTCGGTATACCAGCCGCCGAAGCCGTCCTTCACGGGCGTGAAGGTTTTCGAAGACTGGGACCTGAGCGAGCTTTCGCGCTACATCGACTGGACGCCCTTCTTCCAGACCTGGGAGCTGAGGGGTCGCTATCCGAAAATCCTCGAGGACGAAGCGCAAGGACCCGCCGCGCGCCAGCTGTTCGAGGATGCGCAGGCGATGCTGGAGAAGATCATCGCCGAAAAATGGTTCGCCCCGCGCGGCGTCATCGGCTTCTGGCCGGCCAACGCGGTCGGCGACGACATCAGGCTGTTCACCGACGAGGGGCGCTCGCAGGGGCTGGCGACCTTCTTCACGCTGCGCCAGCAGCTGACCAAGCGCGACGGCAAGGCCAATGTCGCGCTGGCGGATTTCGTCGCGCCCGTCGACAGCGGCAAGCCCGACTATATCGGCGGCTTCATCGTCACCGCCGGCATCGAGGAAGTGGCGATCGCCGAGCGCTTCGAGCGCGCCAATGACGACTATTCCTCGATCATGGTCAAGGCGCTGGCCGACCGTTTTGCCGAAGCCTTCGCCGAGCGCATGCACGAGAAGGTGCGCAAGGAATTCTGGGGCTATGCCGCCGATGAGAACCTCGCTCCCGACGAACTGATCGGCGAGCCCTATCGCGGCATCCGCCCGGCGCCCGGCTATCCCGCGCAGCCCGACCATACCGAGAAGGCGACTTTGTTCCGGCTGCTGGACGGCGAGCGCAATGCCGGCGTCAGCCTGACCGAAAGCTATGCGATGTGGCCGGGCTCGTCGGTCTCAGGCATCTATCTGGCGCATCCCGAAAGCTATTATTTCGGCGTCGCCAAAGTCGAGCGCGACCAGGTCGAGGACTATGCGCGTCGCAAGGACATGCCGCTTACCGAGGTCGAGCGCTGGCTCGGCCCGATTCTCAACTATGTGCCGGCGCACTATGCCGAGGCGGCAGAGTAGATCCTGCCGCGGTCAGTCATTTTTCCCAAATTGGGAAAATCCGCTTGTTCCCAATCTGGGAATATCCTATATCGAGCCATGCAGATCATTGCCAGGAAGGCACTGAGGGATTTCTGGGCCAAGCACAATCAGGCCGAAGCGCCTTTGACTGCATGGTATGTGACTGTCGACAAGGCCGACTGAAAGAGCCCTGCCGACATCAAGGTTGCGTTTGGTGCAACGGTTGATTTTGTCGGCGACAATCGTGTCATCTTCGACATCGGCGGCAACAAGTACCGCTTGATCGTCCATGTCGCCTACAAGTTTCACCGTGTCCTGATCAATTCGTCGGGACACACAAGGAATACGACAAGATCGATCCGGAGAAGGTGTGATGGAAAACATTCGACCCATTAAGACCGAAGCCGACTACGATTGGGCGATTGCCGAGATCACCAAATACTTTGAGAATGAACCCGAGGTGGGTTCTGCCGACGGCGATCGGTTCGACGTCCTTGCAACCCTGATCGAGGCTTATGAGGACAAGCACTATCCGATCGAGGCGCCGGATCCTGTCGAAGCCATTCGTTCTCACATGGAACTGTTCAACCTTCCGCGCAAAGCTTTGGCCGATGTAATCGGGTCCTCGCCTCGCGCGACCGAGGTGTTGAGCCGGAAGCGTGCCCTCACCATGGAGATGGTCTTCAAGCTCAACAAGGAATGGCATATCCCGGCCGAAGTTCTTGTGCGACCCTACCACCTTGCAAGGGACAAGGAACGCAAACGCGCCTGATGAAAAGCGACAGGCCGGTGCCGTCGCTTCTCTCTGGCACCCCAGGCATGGGGCGCTCGACGCGTCACTGCATCGCGGCGGGGTTCATCCACAGAAGCTCCCACACATTGCCGTCCGGATCCTCGATGTGGCGGTTGAACATGAAGCCGAGGTCCTGCGCCGGGTTGGGGTCGGCGCGGCCGCCTGCCGCTACGCCCTTGTCGATCACGGCATTGACCTCGTCCTTGCTGTCGAGGGTGAGTGCGATCAACATCTGGCTGTCGCGCCTGGCGTCGCCGATCGGGCGAGCCGTGAACTGGCTGTAATGCTGGTGGGTCAGCAACATGACCCCGATCGCTTCGGAGAACATGATCGAGCTGGCCTGATCGTTGGAGAATTGCGGGTTCAGCGTGCCGCCGATCGCGAGATAGAACTTGGTCGCCGCCTGCAGATCGCGTACCGGGAGATTGAGAAAGACCATCTTGGACATGGGTTGGAGCCTTGTTTCGTTGACGGGTACTAGTCAGTCTAGTACTGTAGCGATGGCTATCATACGGGAACGGTACCGTCTAGTACTGAGTGAGAAGCGCTATGGAAAATAACGTCGAGACCAGATCGGCCCGCAAGGATCGCGAGATCATCGAAGCGGCCACGGCTGCTTTCATCGCCAAAGGCTATGACGGAACCAGCATGGAGGAGATCGCCACCAAGGCGGGAGCTTCCAAGCAGACCGTCTACAAGCATTTCAAGGACAAGGAGACGCTTTTCACCGAAGTCGTCGAAGCGACCGCGAGCCAGACCAACGACATCGTCGAATCCGTGACGATGCTGCTTTCCGAGGCGAAATTCATGGAGGGCGGCTTGCAGCAGCTTGCCCGGCGCATGACGGCCGCGCTGATGGACGACGAGTTGTTGAAGCTGCGGCGTCTGATTATCGCCAATGCGGACCGGATGCCGCAACTTGGCCGCAGCTGGTACGAAAAAGGTTTTGAGCGCATGCTTGCCTCGGTGGCGTCATGCTTTCAAAAGCTCACTGATCGAGGCCTGTTGCAGACCAGCGATCCCCGTATGGCCGCCAGCCATCTCTTCGGAATGGTGCTCTGGATCCCTATGAACGAGGCCATGTTCACCGGACGCAACCCGCGCTCGAAGGCCGACCTCGAGCGCCACGCCGATGCCTCGGTCGAAGCGTTCCTTGCCGCCTATGGCGTGCGGTCGAAATAGTCACGCGGCGTCCGCCGTCGATGACGCGTGGCCGCAAAGCCCGCTTCGACTGAGCCGCCGCGCGTCATCCGGCCAAGTAGGATCAGGCGCGCCACGATCTCCATGGTTCTCCGCCCATGAACGCCGAAACGGAAGATAACGACGCGCCCGGGCATTGAACGTTTATGCCTAAGCCGCGCCCGCCAGCGCCACCGCATCAGCGCCGGCCGGGAAGCGCAGCGTGCCGCTGGTGTCGTTGACGGCGCGCCACACGCCTTCGGCGACGTCGGTCTCCCTTGTGGTCAGCGGGACGGTCATGGCCGGCTTGTCGAGGTCGCCGAAGATCGACTTGGCAAAATCGGCATAGGCCTCCGGGATCAGGTCCTGGACGCGGACTTCGGTGTTTTGCGAGAACCGCGTCGTCGGGCCGTAGCCGGGCTCGACCAGCTTGGCGCGGATGTTGAAGGCCGCAAGCTCCAGCGCCAGCGAACCGGTCAAACCTTCGATCGCCTGCTTGCTCGCGGTGTAGGGCGCCGCCAGCGGGAAGGGCGCCAGGGTTGCGCTCGACGTCACGTTGACGATGACGCCGGAACGCCGCTCGCGCATTTGCGGGATCACCGCCTGGCACATCGCCATGACGCCGAAGGTGTTGGTATCGAAGACCTTGCGGATATGCGCCATCGGCGTCGCCTCGAAAGCGCCGGCGACACCGACGCCGGCATTGTTGACCAGCGCGTCGATTGGCCCGGCGGCCGCGATCGCCTTGGCGATGCTGTCCTCGTCTGTCACGTCGAGCGGCAGGATGCGCAGTGACGGTGAGCGGGGCAGGATGTCTTCGCGGGGGTTGCGCATCGTGGCGATGACGGTCCAGCCGTTGGCCAGGAAATGGCGGGCGGTCTCCAGGCCATAGCCCGAGGAAGCGCCGGTGATCAGGATGGTTTGCATTAAGTGAGTTTCCTTGTTGCTCGGTTCGTGTGGCGACAAGGTATCTCAAGATGCAGGACTATCTATAATTGACGATCCATGATTTATTTGCAAAAGTCCGGATATGGTCGATCCGCTTTCTGAAGTCATAGGTTTGCTGCGACCCCGCGCGGTGTTCACCAAGGGCATCAGTGGCGCGGGACGCTGGGGTGTGCGCTATGCCGATTCCGGCCATCCAAGCTTCGCCATTGTCATTGAGGGCTCATGCCGCCTCGCCGTGGACGGGCAGCCGCCCTTGACGCTCGAGGCCGGCGATTTCGTCCTGCTGCCGACCACGCCGGGCTTCACCATGACCGGCTTGGAGCCTGTCGTTCCGACCCTCGTCGATCCCGGCCTTGCCGTGACTGCCGATGACAAGGGCGGGGGCGATGGCGAAGTCCGGCATGGCCGGCAGGATGGCCCGCCCGACATGCGCATGCTTGGCGGCTATTTTGTCTTCGACAGCGAGGATGCCGGCCTCTTGGTCTCGCTGCTGCCGGGCCAGGTCCATGTCCGGGGTGTCGAGCAGCTGTCGGTGCTGGTCAGGCTCTTGATCGAGGAGGCCGCTGCGCTTCATGCGGGCCGCGACCTGGTGCTGACCCGGTTGATCGAGATCCTGCTCGTCGAATCCCTGCGCCAAACGCAGACGCCTGACGCACCGGCCGGCCTGCTGCGCGGGCTGGGTGACGCGCGGCTGGCCGAGGCGATCCGCCAGATGCATGCCGAACCGGCGCGGTCGTGGACGATCGTCGAACTGGCGAAGGAGGCGGCCCTTTCCCGCTCGGCCTTCTTCGACCGTTTCCAGCGCAGCGTCGGCGTGCCGCCGATGGAATATCTCTTGGCCTGGCGCATGGCGCTGGCCAAGGACATGCTGCGCCGTGAGCAGACCGACATCGCCGAGGTCGCCGAGCGCGTCGGCTACGGCTCGGCCAGCACCTTCAGCACCGCCTTCAGCCGCCATGTCGGCCAGCCGCCCGGCCGCTATGCCAGGGCGGCGCATGAGGCCCGCACGGCTTGATGCCGGCCGTTCGGCTGCTTCTTGCATTCGTGCCGCCCATGCGGTTAGATTTGGGCAAGGGGTCGATCGCGATTACCCCGTGAGGCGGCAGCCCAAGTATCGCGTCCATAAATCCCAAACAGGGAAGGGACGCATATGCCGTCGAACAGCGAAATCACGTCCAGCCAACTCTCGCGCCTTGTCGGTCTTCCCGACGCGCCTGTCATCGTCGATGTGCGCACCGACGAGGACTATGCCGCCGACCCGCGCCTGCTTCCGGCAGCTCTGCGGCGGCGCTTTGCCGACGCCGGCGAATGGGCCGGCGAGTTCCCGGCAAGGCACGTCATAGTCGTGTGCCAGCGCGGCCAGAAACTCAGCCAGGGCGCCGCGGCGTGGCTGCGTCATCAGGGCGTCGCGGCCGAAAGCCTGGAAGGCGGCTTCGAGGCATGGCGGCAGGCTGATGGATTGCTGGTGTCGCCGGGTCAATTGCCGGATCGCGACGCCAGGGGGCGCACGGTCTGGGTGACACGCGCCAGGCCCAAGGTCGACCGCATCGCCTGTCCATGGCTCATACGCCGCTTCATCGACCGCGCCGCCGTCTTCCTGTTCGTCAACGCTTCGGAGGTGCCGGCCGTTGCCGAACGCTTCGGCGCCACGCCCTTCGACATCGAGGGCGTGTTCTGGAGCCATCGCGGCGAGGGCTGCACCTTCGACACCATGCTGGAGGAATTCGGGCTGCGCTCCACAGCCCTCGATCGTCTCGCCTTGATCGTACGGGCCGCCGACACGGCAAGGCTCGACATGGTGCCGCAGGCGGCGGGTTTTCTTGCCGCCTCGCTGGGCCTGTCGCGCATGTACCGCGACGATCTCGAGCAGCTGAATGCGGGCATGCTGCTTTACGACGCCTTCTACCGCTGGTGCCGCGATGCCGTGGAGGAGACGCACAATTGGCCGGCGCCGGGCGAGGCACGGGCATGAGCGCCGCTCTTGGCGATGAAAATCCGGTCATGACGCCGGATGTCCCGACGCTCGGCAAGGCGACGAAGGTCTGGACAAAGATCGGCCTGCTGAGCTTCGGCGGGCCGGCCGGGCAGATCGCCCTGATGCACAAGGAGCTGGTCGAGGACCGGCGCTGGATCGGCGAGCAGCGTTTCCTGCATGCGCTCAACTACTGCATGCTTCTGCCTGGACCCGAGGCGCAACAGCTTGCGATCTATATCGGCTGGCTCATGCACCGCACCGCCGGCGGGCTGATCGCCGGCATCCTGTTCGTGCTGCCGGGAGCACTGGTGATGCTGGCCTTGAGCGCGCTTTATGTCGCCTATCGCCAGGTGCCGGTCGTCGACGCCTTGTTCTTCGGCATCAAGGCGGCGGTGCTTGCCGTCGTGGTCGAGGCTGTCATCCGGATCGGCAGGCGTGCCCTGAAGACGCGCGCCATGCTGGCGATCGCGGCGCTCGCCTTTGTCGGCATCTATATGGTTCGCATCCCGTTTCCGCTGATCGTGCTTGCCGCGGGCCTCGTCGGCTGGCTCGGCAGCCGTTTTGCGCCGCAGATGTTCAGCGCTGCCGGACACGCCAGCACCAAGGGAGACGGGCAGGACAGCGTCGGGATCATCGACGCCATGTTCGAGCGCGGCGAACTGCGCCACACGCGGCCGACGCGCTGGCATCCGTTGGGCGTGCTGGCGATCTGGCTGCCGGTCTGGCTCGGCCCGGTCGCCTTGCTTGGCGCCTTCACCGGCTGGTCGAGCGTCTGGACCCATATCGGCGGCTTCTTCAGCCTTATGGCCGTCGTCACCTTCGGCGGCGCCTATGCCGTGCTTGCTTATGTCGCGCAGGCGGCGGTCAGCACCTTCCACTGGCTGACGCCGGGCGAGATGCTCGACGGCCTGGGTCTGGCCGAGACCACACCCGGACCGCTAATCATGGTGCTGCAATTCGTCGGTTACCTCGCCGCATTCCGCGCGCCAGGCAGCCTGTCGCCCTGGCTGGCCGGCGGCCTCGGCGCGCTGCTCACCACCTGGGTCACGTTCGCGCCGTGCTTCCTGTGGATTTTCCTTGGCGCGCCCTACATCGAAATCCTGCGCGGCAACAAGGCGCTGTCGACGGCGCTTTCAGCGATCACCGCCGCCGTGGTCGGCGTCATCCTGAACCTCGCGCTCTGGTTCGGCCTGCATGTCGTGTTCCGCCAGATCATCGCGATCGACGTTGCCGGCATGCGGCCCGACCTCCCGGTGCTGGCGTCGATCGACTGGCGGGCGGCCTTGCTTGCGGCGCTCGCGATGCTTGCCCTGCTGCGCTTCAAGGCCGGAATGATCCCGACGCTGGCAGGCTCCGCCATCGCGGGGCTGCTGCTGACCTACGTATAGAAGCAGACAGGCGGCGACACCTGATTCGCCTCAGTTCACCGCAAGCTGATCAGCGCCGTGCCGACGATCGCCAGCAACGCGCCGGCCCAGGCGGCGGTGGTCGGCCTTTGCCCGCTGCGCAGCCATACCATCGGCAGGATGATGATCGGTGTCATCGAGGACAGCGTCGAGATGATGCCGACATTGCCGGTGCGCAGCGCGGCCATCAGGCAGGACATGCCGAGCGAGGTGCCGACGAAGGCGGACAACACCGCAAGCCCGACCGTGCCGACCTGGACGGCCTCGCGCTTGCCACGGCCAAACGGCGTCGTCGCCAGCGCGATGAACAGGACCACGGCGAGGCCGGAGCGCAACGCCATGGCGCTGAACGGCTCGACGCCGGCAGCCATCGCCGGCCGCGCCAGAAGGGTGCCGATCGCCTGGCCGATCGCCGTGATCACGCCAAGCAGGATACCGGGCCACAACCGTCCGGTGATCGGCGGGGCAGGAGCCGTGCTGATCGGCACTGTGCCTGGTGTCACCACCGGCATCGGCGGCGCCTTGTCGCCGCCTTTCAGGAAGCGTCTGGGCATGCCGATGGCAAGCACGATGCCCGCAAGCACCAGCGCCACGCCCAGCGCTTGCCAATGGTTGATCGTTTCGCCGAGCACGACATAGCCGAGCGCAAGCGCGAAAGGCGAGGTGAGCGAAAAGAGCAGCGCCGTGATGCGCGGGCCGACCGAATAGATGGTGGCGAAATAGGCCGTGCTGGCGATGCTGATGCCGGCGAAGCTCGATCCGGCAAGCAGCCAGAACTCCCTCGGTCCGATCGTGCGCCAGCCGCCGATCGCCAGCGACACCGCCCCGGTCATCACGAAGGTCGCGAGCATCTGCCAGCGGGCAAGCTGGAGGAGGGGAACGCGGCCCTTGAGCTCGCTGAGGAACATCGAGCTCAGCGCGCTGCAGCAGGCGGCGGTGACGGCTAAGGCTTCGGGGAGGAGCATGGTTGGCCGTTGCGAATCCGGAGGCCGGGCATTTCCCGATCCTTACGCCAGCCCACCGCGCTCCGCTAGGCGGCGCTGGAACGATCGCCGCCGGGCCAGTTGTCGTCTTTGCGCTTTGCCTGCGTCGCTTTCATGTGGACGCCTGCCACGGGCGGATGCTTAGATCGCAACGTTCAAGGTGCCCTTCGGCCTGAGTCGGCCTGAGGGATAATTGGGAAGCCGGTGAGATTCCGGCGCTGCCCCCGCAACGGTAGCGAAGCTTAGGTTCCGACAGGAAGCCACTGGGTGACAAGCCTGGGAAGGTATCGGAACAGGTCCCGCAAGGGACAGCTTCGGAGCCCGGAAACCAGCCTCGAGCAGAGTTGAACTCGACTGATCGCGGTGGGCGGTCAAGAGGCAGATACGGATCGGCGTCAGCGCCGCCCGTGACTTTCCTCCATCACCACCAGGTTCAGTCCTTGCCAGGAAGGACGAACATGGACTCGCACAATGAAATACCCGGGTTTGCGCCCGGCCGGCCGGAACGTCCGCGCAGGATGCGCCGGGCCAACGCGGCGACGATGCGCGCCGTCTCGCCGCTGCCGCCGCCGGAAGAAGTGTTCGCCGACTGGCTGCTGTCCGTGCCGCATGAGGCCGATCTGGAAGCGGCGGCGCGGACCAAGATCGCGCTGATCGACCGCAGGGGCCTGCTGCATCCCGACGTGCAGCGTCTGCGCACCTTGCTGGCCGTCGTCGCCGGCGCCGGCGTCTGGCCGACGCGCGTGCGCAATCTCTGAAACGAGATTGGTCGCGGCGGAGCGGGGCCTTTGTCGTTCAGACCGCGCGCGTGCGTGATGAGGGCGAACCGAAGATCGACCATCCGGCGGCGATGAGCGCCGCCAGCGTGGCGCTGACCACCGCGAGGCTCGGCAGGTGGAAGAGGATTTCGCCCCAGCGCGGCTCGATCACCGCGCCGGTGCTGAAGTTTTCGCCGCTGAACTGGCACAGGATCCACGAGGCGCCGCTGCGCACCATGTCGGCGTCGATCTGCGAGATCAGCGCCTTGGCGTCGCGCTCGGCGGCGGGCATCGTCGCCATGTCGGTGCCCTCACTCCCCTCCGCTCGGATCGAGCAGGCCGAAGATCGAGACCAGCAAGATGGCGGCGAGGCCGAGGCCGATCTCGACCGACGTGCCCGCGCGGATCGCGGCAAGAGCCGACGCGCGATCGCGGCCGAGGCGCGGCACATACCAGTAACGGTTGAGGATCGCTATCGCCGTCATGATGAGAACGATCGCGACCTTCGCTGAAAGCAGCATCCGATAGGTCGAACTCCAGTCGAGTGGCCAGCCGACGATGAACAGGCTGTTGGCAATTCCCGACAGGATCGCTAGCGCGACGGCCCAGTGACCGGCGCTTGAGAAGCGGATGAGGGCAAGCGTCGCCTCGACTTTGAAGGGCGGCCGGGAGAATTGTCCAAGCACGACCAGCAGCGGCAGCAGCGCGCCGAACCATGCGCCAGCAGCAAGCACGTGCAGGACGTCGTTGAGCGGGTGGGCCACGCCTTGCCAGCCATCCTGCATGGCGGCGTGCCCGCTGAGCGCGAGGCTGGCCAAAGCGAGGCCCGCCATTGCCGCCGTCGCCATCGGCGCAAGTCGGGCGGAAGCGCATTGCGCGATTGCAAGCGCGCCGACGACGGACAGCTGCCACAGCCATGCCTTACCGACACTCGTCGATGTAAGGATGTCCGCGAGCACCTGTCCGTTGATGGCATCCGGCCAGCCGTCGCCGATCATCGCGGCCTGCAGCGGCAGGGCCGCGCATGTCGTCAGCAGCGTCAGGCTCACCGCTGCAAGGCGAAAAATCGTCAGCCTGTCCGCGACCGGCACGGCCAGGCGTGGCGGGACAAGGGCGGCGAGATAGGCAAAGCTTCCCCACAGCGCCATCAAGGCGCCGTCATGCAGGAAGCGGCATGCCGCAAGCAGCGTGTCGGGATTCATCCGGCGGCTTGCCTGCGCGGGGAGGGGAGGTCGCTCATGGTGTCGTGCGGAGGCAGGGACGCCGAGGCATCCCCGCCCGTGCCACGATCAGGGTTTTACGGTGAACTTGTAGTCGCCACGCGTCTTGTGGCCGTCCTGCGACAGCGCGTGCCATTCGACCTTGTAGGTGCCGGCGGGCAGTCCCGCGGGAAGGTTGACCATGAAGGTCTTATCGCCGTCCATAAGCATGTCGCCGTCGGTCTTGACCGCCTTCTTATCCGGCCCGGTCACTTTGACGCCGGTGAACTTCAGATTGAGTTCCTCGCTGAATTTGAGGTCGAGCTCCTGGGGGGCGTCTTTCACTGTGCCGTTGATCGGCGGCTGGGCGGCCTGCAGATGGGCATGGGGATGAGCGGTGCCCGAAAGCGCGACAGTGGCGAAAGCAGAAAGGATGATCTTGCGCATGATTATGTTCCCTTGGGTTCGGGCGGCATCAGCCTGCCCAACAATGAGCCCGGATTGAGGGTGTGTTACTTCGGCGTCAGGCCCGAGCGGACCTTTCGCCATGGCGCGCGAGGCTCGGCGCTGGAGGACCGCGCGGACTGAGCGGCTCGAGTTCCTGGCGACGGACTGACGCGGTGGTCAGCCGTTTGCCGCTGAAGAAGGTGAGGTAGGCAAGCGGCACGGTGCCGATGCCGCTAGGCTGGGGGATGATCGCTGCGCCGAAATCGCATCCCGACAGGCAACAGTCGCAATCATAGGCACCGCCATGCGGGCCGCTTGGTGAAGGCGAGCCCGCATCGGCTGTGCACAAGACGTTGCCAAAGACATCGTGCGGCCCGGCGGCGGCCTGAGCGCCGATCCCAGCGCCGCTCAGGAAGGCCTGAACGATCAGAAGCAGGGCAGCGGCGATCGCTGTGCGGCAGGGCGATCGTTTGCGCGACATTGTCATCCGGCCAGCTAGTGCCTGGAAGCTATAGCACGCGCCCTTTCGGCTTGACCATCGCCGCCTTTGGCGTCATCGGCCGGCCTGTGGCGCGGGAAGGGGGAGCCGAAGATCGCCAGCGTGGCGGCTACCAGTGCCGCCACGATCGCGATCAGCACGGCAAGGCTGGGCAGGTGAAAAAACATATCCCGCCAGCGCGGTTCGACGATGCCGCCGGTGCTGAAACTCTCGCCGCTGAACTGGCACAGGATCCACGAGGCGCCGCTGCGCACCATGTCGGCGTCGATCTGCGAGATCAGCGCCTTGGCGTCGCGCTCGGCGGCGGGCATCGTCGCCATGTAGGTGAGCAGCGCCTTGGCAGTGGCAAGATAGGCGTGGCTGCATTCGTTGAACGGGCTTTGCTCGTCGCCGAGACTGCCGGGCATCAGGCCCCACAGGCAATAGGTGAATTGCAGATTGCCGTGATTGTAGAGCCGCCGGAAGGTCGGGTCGGTCACGGTCTGCGCTTGCGCCAGCGCGAGGATGTCGCTGCGGTAGCGGGCGATCACCGCCATCTGGCCGTGCGTCAGGCTGGGGATCTGGATGCCGGGAGGAGGCGGCGCGGAGGAGCCGCTATGCGCTTGCGCCGGCGAAACAGCCGCAAGCGAGGGCCAGACCGTCAAAAACAAAACGGCCGCCAGGGCGCGAAACCATGGCGGCCGATACATTGCGATATCAGGCGTAGCGGCGGGCGGCGCCGCTTTGCTTGCCGGCCGAAAGCTGACGCTCGGCGACGGCCCCGAAGGCTAGTCCGACCACGGCCCACAGGATGAGCTGGATGCCGAGCGAAGCGACGCGGAACTGCCACAGCACGACCGCCGAGAAGTTCTCCGGCACCTCGTTGATGTCGGGAAGGGCCGCCTTGACCAGCATGAAGACGACGAGGAAGGCGAGCGCCGCGACGATCGAAGCGTTCCAGCCGCCGAGCCGGCTCCACAGCCGCTGCGCCAGGCCGACCGCCGCCACCATGGCCGCGATCGAGATCGCGATCATGATGAAGAACAATTCCGTCCGGTAGGCGATCGTTTCGGGGTTGCCGACCGCCGGCGGATTGGCCGGGTATTTGAGCTGAGGCACCACGATCACAGCGAGGAAGCCGAGCACGGCCAGCAATGCCGAGGTGCCGCGCGGGCCGAGCGAGCCGAGCCGTCCGTTGGCGTAGGCGAAGACCAGCGAGAACAGCCCGCCAAGGGCCGCGCCATAGATCAGCACGCCGGTGGCAAGGCCGATGCCCGCCTGCGTCGGCCGGCTGACGAGTTCTTCTTCTGGCGCTTCGTTGGCGGCCTTGGCCTGCGATTCTTCAAAAGCGATGGCCTTGTCGACTTGCGGCTCGCCATAGACGCGCGCGAAGGCAAAAGCGATCAGCCCCGCGACAAGCCCGACGAGCATGCCGCGCAGCAAAAGTTTTCCAACCATGTCAGGCCCCTTTTAGTGGCAGGGGAAGCCGAGCAGGTGGCGGCCGTCATGCACGAATTCGTGCACATACATTCCGCGGATCAGCGACGTTGCGCCTTCCTCGGCGCCGACGAAATAGATCGCCAGCATCAAGAGCAGCCCGCCGAAGATGGCCCAGGGCAGAAGTTCACGGACCGGAATTGGCGTTGCGCCGTAACCGGGTGCGAAAGTGGTGTTGGACATATTGACCTCCCCTGGGATCCTGCGTCCCGTTGATCGACAAATGGCTACGAGACAAGGCCTGACTTACGGCTTTCGCCGATCACAGTGGCGCGACCGTGCCGGATTCGCACCGGCTTCCAATCTCGTATCGCACTAAAACACTTGTCAGCACTTCGTTCGCCTGTCAACGACATGTGCTGTCGGCAGGGCTTCATGAGCCCGAATTTCACTGGTCCACGCCTATCCCCAGAGGCTTTTTCGCATGCTCGCACGCCTGACGATGATCGCTAGCGGCGCCACGCCCGGCATGCGCAAGGGCCGTTTCCCGAACGACGAGGCGCTGGAGCCACAAGCCTTGGAGCGAGCCCGGGCGATGGCCGCTTCGCTGCGCCGCGCCGACCGCATCTGGACGAGCCCCGCGCTGGCCGCCCGGCAGACGGCCGAGGCGCTCGGCCTTGAGGCGAGCGTCGAGCCGCTGCTTGCCGAGCAGGATTTCGCCCGCTGGGCCGGCCGGACTTTCGAGGACGTCGAGGCCGAGGACGCCGAGGGCATGGCGGCCTGGTTCGCCAATCCGGACGCCGCACCGCATGGCGGCGAAACGCTCAGTGCCGTGGCACAACGTGGCGCCGCCATGGTGGACAGTCTGGCGGGCGCGGGCGGCCACACCATCGCCGTCACGCATCCCGTGCTCATTCGCGCGGCCATCGTCCATGTCCTTGGCGCGCCGCTGTCGTCGGTGTGGAAGATCGACATCGAACCGCTGTCGCTTACCGATTTGCGAAATGACGGCCGTCGCTGGGTGTTGCGCGCGAGCGGGATTGGCCTCGGCTGGATATGAAACCATCTGGGGCCGTCAGCTTCGAGAGAGCCTGTCGTGCAACTCTCTGCAATTGGAACGCAACCGCGACGTGCGCGTTGCAATGTGCCGATCAACAGAATTATGGGCATCGTGAATGAGCAGGACTGCTGTTTGGGTGGCGATTATCGCCATTGTTCTCGTGGCTCTTTACCTGTTGCAGGCACAGGGCATCATCCGCTTCTAGAGCGCCTGTCTCAGCAGCTTACTCTGATCATGCCGCGATAAGCCCGACACCACCTTCGGCAACGTCAAGGCCGACGTCATCGCCGACAAGGAGCCGCATTTCCATCGCGGCAATTTCTGCAGCGTCATCCGCTCATCGCACTGGCACGGGTGAGGGGCGCTGCCTCAGCACGGCGGGTTGGCGCCGCAGCAGGCCGCACCGGCCGCTTTCTGGTCCTCCAGCCAGCGGTCGCGCGGCTTGCAGCTTGCCGGCCGTGGCGAAAGCTCGACCTCGATGGCATTGCCGGCAAGGGTCGGCTGAGCCGCGCGATGCAGTTGCATGGGCCGCACGCCATCGCTGACTTCGAAGGTCAGTTTGGCCGACTGGTCGAGGGCCAGATGGTCGGCGACCTTGCGGACGATTGCCGCGAACTTGCCGGCCGGCATATGCACGGGGCCGCCGTCGGTCACGTCCCAGAGCTGGATGAATATCTCCGTCCAGGATTCGGGATTGGCGCCGCAATCCAGCCCCGAGAAGTGGCCGGCCTTGACCTCGGTGACATGGTAGCCCGCTTTCACCGGGCGGCCATCGTAGCGGAACACAAGCGGCTTCTCCTTGTGGTCGGCCAAAGCCCCAAGCAACTCGCCGATCGTCAGGTCTGACGAATCGATCGGCAGGGCAGGCGAGATTTTCTGGTTGTCAGCGGAGAGCATGTCGGTTATTCCTCATTTCAACATTTCAAGGATTGTTGAAATATGGATGAACGTCAAGCCCTCGTCGCCTTTGGCGCGCTGTCGCAAGAGACCCGGCTGCGCTTGCTGAGATTGCTGGTCATTGCCGGACCGGACGGCATCGCCGCCGGTATTCTGGCCGAGAAAGTCGAGGTCTCGCCGTCCAATGTCAGCTTCCATCTCAAGGAGCTGGAACGCGCCGGCCTCGTCACGACCAGGCGCGATGCGCGCTCGATCGTCTACAGCGCCGAATACGAGGCGCTGTCCAGCCTCATCCGTTTCCTGATGGAGGATTGCTGCTCCGGTCTGCCGGAGATTTGCGCGCCGGCGCTTGCGGCTTCTTGCTGCCAGCCTGCCGCCGGCGGCCGCCAATGACCGCCTACACGCTTTCGCGGCGTGTCGTCGCCGAGGCGCTGGGGACCAGCCTGCTGGTCGCAACGGTGGTCGGCTCGGGCATCATGGCTGAGACGCTCACGCGTGACACCGCGTTGGCGCTGCTCGCCAACAGCCTGGCGACCGGCGCCATGCTGGTGGTCCTGATCACCATCCTGGGGCCGATCTCCGGCGCGCATTTCAATCCGGCCGTGTCGCTCGTCTCCTGCCTGAGCAGGACGCTCGCGGCCGGCGATCTTGCGCCGTATCTCGCCGCGCAATTTGTCGGCGGCATCGCCGGCACGATAACCGCGCATCTGATGTTTTCACTGCCGGTTCTCGACATGGCCATGAAAGTCCGAGCCGGGCCCGCGCAGTGGTTCTCCGAAGCGGTCGCGACGTTCGGCCTCGTCGCCGTCATTCTTGCCGGCGTCCGGTTCGAGCAAAAGGCCGTGCCGAGGCTGGTCGGCCTCTACATCGGCGCCGCCTATTGGTTCACGGCTTCCACCTCGTTCGCCAATCCGGCCGTTGCGGTGGCCCGCGCGTTCACCAACAGTTTCTCCGGCATACGGCCGGTCGATGTTCCTGGTTTCATCGGCGCGGAATTGGCGGGCGCGCTGATCGCCATGATGCTCATCGGTTGGCTGCTGCGGCCGCAACCTGCTCACCAGTCTCAATCGGCGAAGGCGCGGCCATGACGATCACCATCTATCACAACCCGGCCTGCGGCACGTCCCGCAACACGCTGGCGATGATCCGCGCCAGCGGCGAGGAGCCTGTCGTGATCGAATATTTGAAGACACCGCCAGGCCGCGATCGCTTGCGGCAGCTCATCGCCGCGATGGCAATCCCGGTTCGCGATCTGCTGCGCGAGAAAGGGACGCTCTATGCCGAGCTCGATCTCGGCAATGCCAAATGGTCGGATGAGGAACTCGTGGATTTCATGCTGGTCCATCCGATCCTGATCAACCGGCCGATTGTCGAGACACCCAAAGGAACGCAGCTTTGCCGTCCGTCGGAAGCGGTGTTGCCTTTGCTCGACAATCCTGTGCGTGAATTCATCAAGGAGGACGGTGAGCGCGTGGTTTACGGATCAGGGCCGGCCTGAGTGGAAGCGTCCGCGCCGGTCGCTCGAAATCGCCTTGTTCTGGTCTCTGCCCTCGGCATCACCCAAATCATTGCCTGGGGGTCGTCCTTCTATCTGCCGGCCGTGCTCGCCGCGCCGATCGCAGCGCAGACGGGGTGGTCGCTGGCGGCGGTCGTGGCCGGGCTTTCCTGCGGGCTGCTGTTGGCCGGATTGGTGTCGCCGATCTCCGGAAGGCTGATCCAGCGCCATGGCGGCCGGCCGGTTCTTGCCGCTAGCTCGCTGCTCCTGGCGTCCGCGCATGGTCTTATGGCAACGGCCACGGCATACCCGATCTATCTGCTGGCGTGGCTGCTGATGGGGCTTGGAATGTCGAGCGGCCTCTACGATGCCGGCTTCGCCACGCTCGGCCGCCTCTATGGGCGGGACGCGCGGGGCGCGATCACTAGCCTGACATTGTTCGGCGGTTTTGCCAGTACCATTTGCTGGCCGCTCAGCGCCTTTCTCGTCGAGCACGAGGGATGGCGCTTTGCCTGTTTCGCCTATGCGGCGCTTCATCTGCTGGTCTGTTTGCCGCTCCACCTTTGGGTCGTTCCGCCGCTGCCGGCTTCAGCGCCACGGCCGGCGGCAGGCCAACAGAAACAGGGGCCCGCCGCGGGCCAAACGCGGACACGCTTCATCCTCCTTGCTTCCATCCAGACAGTGGCCGCGCTGATCTCGTCGATGCTGTCGGTGCATCTGCTCACCTTGCTGCAATTGCGCGGGGTGGGCCTGGCGGTCGCCGTGGGGTTCGGGGCTCTCATCGGTCCGTCGCAGGTGGCCGCGCGGATCGCCGAGATGCTGATCGGGCGCAACCGGCATCATCCGATCTGGACAATGCTGACCTCCGTTTCACTGATTGCGGCCGGATTAGGGTTTCTGCTCGTAGACCAGACCTTCATCGCTGTCGGACTGATCCTTTTCGGTGCGGGCAACGGCATTTACACGATCGCGCGCGGCGCGTTGCCGCTCGTGCTGTTCGACCCGCAACAATACGCGGCGCTGATGGGCAAGCTCGCCACGCCAAGCCTGGTCGTCCAGGCGGCGGCGCCATCTATTGGCGCCCTGCTTTTGCATGCCGGTGGCGGCAATCTTCTCCTGCAAGTCCTGGCCATAGCGGCGATAGGCAACGTGGCGCTCTGCGCTGGCCTGGTGTCGATTCTGCGCCGCTGACTTTGCCTATTTGTCCACCGCCAGCGTCTCGTTGAGCACGGCAGCCAGATGCAGGCCGCCGAGCGCCAGCTGGTTGATGGCCACCGGCGAGAACTGGTCGAAATAGGCCTGGTCGAGGATCACGGCATGCGGATTGTCCGATTTGATCACCGTGCCCGCGGGCAGCGCGCGGTAGGCGTCCTCGGCCTTGTCGTGGCATTCGGCGAGCCACTTCTCCGGCGTCTGGTCGGCGGCGGGCATCGGCGGCAGGTTCGGGATCACGTCGGTCTCGATGTCCGACGCCACATTGCCCCAGTCGTAATATTTGAACAGGATCAAGCTTGAATCCCAGACGGCGTGGAAGGTCGTGAGGTCGCGATAGGTCGAGCCGTCGGGCTTCGGCCGGTAGACGTTGAAGGTCACCGTCAGCGTGTTGCCGCCCTGGTCCCCCTGGGTGCCGTCCAGCCGCTCGACGCAATGCAGCGGCTGCGACAGGTCGCCGACCAGATGGATAACGAAGGCGAGCGCCATCCAGCGTTCCTCGTCGCTCTTTGACGGGTCGGCCAGGATCTTCTCTTGCGCCGGCAACGCCTTCATCAGGCAGAAGCCGAAGGTCGCATTGTCCTTGCAGTCGCGCGCCGCATCGTAAGCAGTGGTGCTGGCCGTGGCGTCGCCGGGCTTGGAGGCGAGCGGAATGTCGATGAAATGCCAGTTCGAGGTTTCCTTGTGAGCGGGCCGATAGTCGTCGGCCCAGCTCGCCACCGAGGCCAGCGACACCGTCGCCGGCTCCTGCAGCTTGAGATGGCTGCGCAACAGCCGCTCGATCACCTCATAGGCATCCTTGTTCAATCGATGCTGCGCGATCTCGGCGACCACCGCATGGCCTTCCTGGCCCCAGGCCAGCGCCTGGCCGCACATCGCCGCACTCAGCAGAAAAGAAGCCGCCACCGTCTTCCAGGTCATCGCCTTGCCTCCTCGCGAGCCGAAGTCTCGATTGGCAAGTACAATGGAAGCGTATGACGCAAACATGAAGGAGCTCATGTTTGGCGAGAGTTCTTCCAAAGCGGCTGAGGTGACATGATTGAGCAAGGGCCGGCCTTGACAAAGGCGCATGTCGGTTTGAGTGTGCGCGTGAGATCGATCTCACGCAATGGCATTCGCAAGGCCGGGCGAAGATCGGCATGGATGAAAATGGCTGTTCGGATTCGATCGGATCAAAGGATGCTGCTTCCCGAAGGTGTTCGGATAGACGGATCGACGGGTGCCATGGCGCCCGCAACCGGGCGCTACACCAAGCGTCTGTCCGAACTCTCGGAGATATTCCGCGACAGGCAAGCGCTGTTCGAACAAGTTCGATCGGGCGCCGATCCGATCGTCTATGAGGTCATCGAGTACAGGCAGCAAGGCGCCGATCTCTTGTTCGGCACGACCACCATGTATCCAGGCGATGTCGCCGGCGAGTTCTTCATGACCAGGGGCCATTTTCATCAGCGCCGCGATCTCGGGGAGATCTACTACACGCAAAGCGGTAGCGGTGTTCTGCTTCTGGAGAACCGCGAGGGCAGGTCGGAGATAGTCGAGATGAGCCCCGGGGTCTGCGCGTTCATCCCGCCGGACTGGGCGCACCGGTCGATCAATGTCGGGTCGGACAAGCTTGTCTTCGTGTGGTGCTGCAACCCTCTCGCGGGACATGACTATGGCGAGATCCTGCGCAAGGGCATGCGCAAGCTCGTCCTGAGGCAAGCAGGGCATTACAAGGCCGTCGACAATCCCGCGTTTGCCCGAACACCGAAGGCCTGAAGGCCCTGATCGCCGGGTCCACTCTGGCAACGCCCATGTTAAGTCTCTAGCATCGCGCACAGGCGAAAAGGCATTGTCGGAACAGGCTGTGAAGGACGGTTCAAACAGGAATGGCAAAGGCAATGGCGAGCGGCCGGCTCGTCTGATCGACGTCGCGCGCCGCGCGAAGGTCTCACGCGCCACCGCAGCGCGGGCGCTCGGTGGCTATGGTCTTGTCGGCGATCAGACCCGCGAGCGCGTGATGACCGCCGCCCGTGAACTGAACTACAGCACCAATGTCGTGGCGCGCGCCATGCGCGCGGGCAGCACGCAGACCATCGGCGTGGTGGTCGCCGATATCAGCAACTCGTTCTTCAGCTACGCCACCCGCGCGATCATCGACACCGCCGCCAAGGCGGGATACCAGACGCTCGTGCTCAACACCGACGATGACCTTGCCAAGGAGATCGACGCGGTGCGCGTTCTCGTCGAGAAACGCGTCGACGGCCTGATCGTGGTGCCGTCGTCGACCACGCGCTTCGACCATCTCATCCTGGACGACGACCTCGCGAAACCGATGGTGCTGCTGGATCGCCGCGTGGATGGGCTCGACATCGCCAGCGCCTGCACCGACGACCGGGGAGGGGCGAGGGCCGCGATGGAGCTTTTTCTCGATCGCGGCCATGTCCATATCGCGCTTCTCCTGGCAACCGCCGCCGCGCATGGGGCGGAGGCGTCGCAGCCGGATGGCGTCGTTTCCACCGTGCGTGAGCGGGCGGCGGGCGCGCTCGAGGCCTTGGCCGCGGCAGGGGCATCGAGGCCGATCATCCGCTATAGCCGCAGCACGCCCGAGGATAGCCGGGCGGCAGCGCTGGAACTCCTGACGCAGGATCCGCGCCCGACCGCCGTTCTGGCCACCAACGAGGAGATGGCGCTGGGTATCCTGACCGCCTGTGGCGAACTCGGGCTGGCGCTCGGCGTCGACGTTTCGCTGGTCAGTTTCGACGATTCCCCCTGGGCCAAGGTGATCGTGCCGCCAATATCCGTTGTCAGACGGCCGGTCTACGAGCTCGGCAGCGCCGCTGTCGTCGCGCTGCTGCGCCAGATCAAGGGGGAAGGCGCAACCGGCAGGATCGAATTGCCGACCGAACTGATTGACCGTCGTTCGGTGGCGAACCTGCGCGATCCCGGCAAATAGCCTTCGAACCATCGCCCTTCTCATGACGGCTTGCGGGCTTTGCGCCGGCGATCAATCCGCCTTTCGAGGCGAGCACGAGCCCAGTTCTAAAATTTCCGAAGCTCTCTTGACAAGTCGGACGTGTTGATGAATTTTAATAATGAGATCGATCTCATATGGTATGAGATCGATCTCATTAGGGAGGAAATCATGAAAACCAGGAACTATCTGACCGGAATCCTTCTGGCCGGCTGCGCACTCGCTGTCGCATCGGCAGGGCCGTCTTCGGCCAAGGACGTCAAATCCGTCGGCATTTCGGTTGGCTCGCTCGGCAACCCGGGCTTCGTCATCATTTCCAACACCGCGACACGCCTGATCAAAAAGGCATATCCCGACGCCCAGGTGACGACGGTCGGCTACGACTACGACCTCGGCAAGCAGGTCAACCAGATCGACAATTTCATCGCCGCCGGCGTCGACTTCATTCTGCTCAACCCGGGCGATCCGAAGGCCATCACGCCGGCGATCAAGAAGGCGCAGGCCGCCGGAATTCCGGTGGTGGCCTTCGACACCACGGCCGAGGGAGCCGATGCCTCGATCACGACCGACAACGTCATGGCCGGGCGTGTCTCGTGCCAATACATCGCCGACAAGCTCAAGGGTAAGGGAGACGTGGTCATCGAGAACGGCCCTCAGGTGTCGTCGGTGATCGATCGCGTCAACGGGTGCAAGGAAGTCTTTGCCAAATATCCCGACATCAAGGTTCTGTCCGACGACCAGGATGGCAAGGGCTCACGCGATGGCGGCATGGCGGTCGCCCAGGGCTACCTGACCCGCTTTCCCAAGATCGATGCGATTTTCACTATCAATGACCCGCAGGCGATAGGCACGGCGCTTGCCGCCAAGCAGTCGAACCGCAGCGAGTTCTTCATCACCTCGGTCGACGGCTCGCCCGACATCGAGGCAGCTCTGAAGGATCCGGGCCTGGCCATGATCGAAGGATCGGCGAGCCAGGATTTCTACGCGATCCCGAAGGTCTCGGTGGAAACGGCCATCGGCATCATCAACGGCACGAAGCCCGAGAAACCGCATATCCTGATCCCATCAGCCTTGGTCACGCGCGAGAATGTCGGCGAGTACAAGGGCTGGAATTACAAGCACGAAGATTAATTCTCCCAGGATGGAAAAAGGACAGGCCTTCCCCGAATTGGGGAAGGCAAAGTCAAGCTGGAAATCTTGTTGCAAATGACAAAACTCAAGTCCGCGACCCTGGGCTCCCTGGGCGCCGATGTGACTGTGCCGGGTTACGATCGGCGCGATCTCCGCCCGGGCATCGTTCATTTCGGTGTCGGCAATTTCCACCGCGTCCATCAAGCGGTCGCCATCGAGAGCTGCCTGCACCATCCCGGACAGCAGGATTGGGCGATCTGCGGTGTCGGCCTTACGGACGGTGCATCCGCCAGGGCGAAAGCCGAGGCATATCGCCTCCAGGACAATCTCTACACGGTCACCGAGCTGACATCGCCGACGCCCCGGCGCACGCAGGTCATCGGCGCGATGGTCGACTATCTCCACGCTCCGAATTCACCGGAGGCGGTGCTTGCCCGCCTTGCCGACAGAGCGACGAAAATCGTTTCGCTCACCATCACCGAGGGCGGCTACAACATCGATGAGGCCAGTGGCGCATTTCGGATCGACGCGGCCGACATCCGCCACGACCTGGCGGGCGGACCGCCTCGGACCGTCTTCGGCTACATCGTTTCGGCGCTGGCGCGCCGCCGCCGCGCGGGCCTTCCACCGTTTACCGTCATGTCCTGCGACAATCTTGCGCGCAACGGCGATACCACGCGGTTGGGTGTCACGACATTTGCCCGCGCGATCGACCCCGGCCTCGCCGACTGGATCGAGGAAAATGGCGCCTTCCCGAATTCGATGGTCGACCGCATCGCCCCGCAAGTGCCGGAGGCCGAGCGCCGGCGGATAGTCGAGGCAAGCGGCGTCGACGACCTCGTCGCCGCGACTTGCGAGAGCTACACGAGCTGGGTCGTGGAGGACCGTTTCAGCGCCGGCCGGCCACAGCTCGAGCGCGCCGGCGTCGTGTTCAGCGACGAAGTCCCGGCCTATGTCGCCGTCAAGGGCAGATTGTCCAACGCCGCCCATATGCTGATGTGCTATCCGGCGCTGTTGATGGGCGCCCGCTATGTCGACGAAGGCATGCGCCTGCCCGACATTCCGAAGCTGCTCCAGGACTTCTGGGATCTCGACGCCGTGCGGCTTGTCGAGCCACCCTCGGGCTATTCCATCCCGGCTTTCACTGGAAAAGTCATCGAGCGCTTCGCCAACCCCGCCATCAAGGACCAGTTGACGCGCGTCGCCGGAGACGGCGCCTCGAAGATCGTCGTCTTTCACGGCAAGACGATCGAACAGCTGATTGGCGGCGGCGGCGATCTGAGCCGCGAAGCCTTCCTGCTGGCCTGCTTCGCCCGCTACCTGGAGGGCGTCGACGACAACGGCGTTTCCTTCGAGGTTTTCGAGCCGCACATAAACGAGGCTGACTGGCGGCGATTGCGCGGCGGCGATCCGCTGGCCGTTCTCGACATGGAGGCGTTCCGCGGCCTGGCGCTGCCGCAGGCGCCGCGCTTCGTTGCGGCATTCCAGGACTTTTCACGGCAGCTGAAAGCGCAAGGCACGCAAGCGGCGCTGGCGCGGTTGTTGACTTAGGAGGTGGCCGATGAGCGCGGACCAAGACCATCCATTCCTCGAAATGCGCAACGTTTCCAAGACCTTTGGGCGCATTCGCGCGCTCACCGATGTCTCGCTCGATGTTCGGCTGGGCGAAGTCCATGCCCTGATGGGTGAGAACGGCGCCGGCAAATCGACCCTGATGAAAATACTCTCGGGCGCCTATGTGCCGGACGAAGGGTCGGAAATCCTCATCGACGGGCGCAAGGTCACGATCAGCGGTCCGCTGTCGGCAAAGCGGCTTGGCGTCGCCATCATCTATCAGGAGCTGGCGCTGGCGCCGAACCTTTCGGTCGCGGAAAACATCTATCTCGGCAGCGAGTTGCGCCGCGCCGGCTTGATCGACCGCGAGGCCATGGTGGCGGGCGTGGAGGATGTCCTGCGGCGCCTGGGCGCCGGGTTCACCGCGCGCGACAGGGTGGCGACCCTTTCGATCGCCGAACGCCAGCTTGTCGAGATCGCCCGTGCCGTGCACGCGCGCTCGCGCGTCCTGATCATGGACGAGCCCACCACCACGCTTTCCGAGCGCGAGACCGAGCGGCTGTTCGCTGTTGTCCGGCAGCTCAAGCAGGAAGGCCTCGCGATCGTCTACATCAGCCATCGCATGAAGGAAGTCTATGACCTTTCGGATCGCGTTTCGGTGCTGCGTGACGGCAGCTATGTCGGCACGCTGGAGCGTGAAGCGATTTCGCCCGCGGCGGTGGTTCGCATGATGGTCGGGCGCGACCTGTCGTCTTTCTACAAGAGGGAGCACGACGCGCACGGAAGCCACGGCAAGCCAGTGCTCTCGGTGCGCGACATCTGCGACGGGAGACGGGTTCGGCCTTGCTCTTTCGATATCCATGAGGGCGAGGTGCTGGGCATTGCCGGATTGGTCGGTGCGGGGCGCACCGAACTGGCGCGACTTGTCTTCGGCGCCGACCCAAAAGTCTCCGGCTCGATTGCCGTCGACGGGCGGCAGGTCGGCGTTCGCTCGCCGAAAGACGCGATCGAGGCGGGCATCGCCTATCTCACCGAGGACCGAAAGCTGCTTGGATTGATGCTCGACATGTCTGTGTCCGAGAACGTCAATCTTGGGGTGATCGCCCGCGACGCGTGGGGCTGGGGGATCCTCAACCTCGGCAAGGGTCGCCGGCGCGCGGCGGCCGCGATAGAAGCGACCGGCATTCGTACCGCTTCGCCGGATGCCTCGGTCGGCGGCCTTTCGGGCGGGAACCAGCAGAAGGTGCTTTTGTCGCGCCTCCTGGAAACCAGGCCGCGCGTCCTCATCCTGGATGAGCCGACCCGCGGTGTCGACATCGGCGCGAAGTCAGAGATCTACCGGCTGATCGACAAGCTGGCCCGCGAGGGCATTGGCGTCGCGGTGATTTCGTCGGAACTGCCGGAGATCGTCGGCATATGCGACCGCGTCCTCGTCATGCGCGAGGGACGCATCGCCGGAGAGGTGGGCGGGGCCGCCGGGCCCGACCAGATAACGCAAGAAAACATCATGGCAATCGCCACGGCCGCGGCGAAGGAGGCGGCATGAGGGTCTGGCGCGCCTGAAAAGCAGGCAGCCGGACCGCGAGATTAGACGGGACAAACGCTATGACATCGACCAATTCCTCGACGCCGGCCGGCCGCAAACTTGCGTGGTCCACGACATTGCGCGGGCTGGGAATGCTGCCGGCGCTGCTTTTGATCGCCCTCCTGTTCCAGATCCTGTCCGGCTATGCCGAGACCGGCAGCCTGTCCTGGGAGAGCGGCCGCTTCATGTCCTTTGCCAATCTGTCGATCGTGGCGCAGCAGGCGTCGATCAACACCGTGCTCGCCGCCGGCATGACCTTCGTCATCCTGACTGGCGGCATAGACCTCTCGGTAGGGGCGGTTCTGGCCGCCGCCGCCATGATCGCAATGCTGGCTTCGCTGATCCCGGGTTGGGGCATGATTGGGGTGGCCGCGGCCCTGGTGGTGGGAGCGCTGCTTGGCTTGATCAACGGTGCGTTGATCGCCTTCATGCGATTGCCGCCGTTCATCGTCACCCTGGGCACGATGACGTCGGTGCGTGGCCTCGCCCGGCTGTTCGGTCACGACAATACGGTTTTCAATTCGGACCTGCCCTTTGCCTTCCTTGGCAATGGCTCCGTCCTCGGCGTGCCGTGGCTGGTCATCATCGCGCTCGCCACAGTGGTGGTTTCCTGGGTGATCCTGCGCCGGACGGTCCTTGGCATGCGCATCTATGCCGTTGGCGGCAATCCCGAAGCCTCGCGCCTGGCCGGCATCAAGGTGTGGTCCATCACGCTCTTTGTCTATGGCATGTCCGGATTGCTTGCCGGTCTCGGCGGGGCGCTCTCGGCGGCGAAGCTCTACGCGGCCAACGGACTTCAACTTGGACAGTCCTACGAGTTGGATGCGATCGCCGCCGTCATCCTTGGCGGGACGAGCTTTGTCGGCGGCATCGGCTCGATCTGGGGCACGCTGATCGGCGCCCTGATCATAGCAGTGCTGTCCAACGGCCTGATCCTCACCGGCGTCTCCGACATCTGGCAGTTCATCATCAAGGGACTGGTGATCATCGGCGCCGTCGCGCTCGACCGCCTACGGACGTCAGGCAACGCGCGCACCTGATCCGCACCGGCCGCGCCGCCGGGCGCTCCTTTGAACCGGCAAGAATGGCGCCCGCGCCGACGACGGACGCCTGCCTTGCGCATGGGGAAGAAAGACATGAGCACTCCGCTTTCGCTGGCCAATCTCGATGCCGTGCCCGCCAGCGCCGCTGTGCCGTCCTACCGACGAGACGATATCGGCGCGGGCATCGTCCACTTCGGTCTCGGTAATTTCCATCGCGCCCACCAGGCGGTTTATCTCGATGCGCTGCTGAACCTGGGGGAGGCCCGCGACTGGGGATTGGTCGGCGCCGGCGTGACGGATCGCGACAGCGCCATGCTGAAGGCCCAGGACTACCTCACCACCGTGGTGGAGCAGGACAGCGACAATTCAGCGGCGCGCGTTACCGGCGCGATGATCGATTTCCTCGATCCCCGGGACCGCGCATCGATCGTCGCGAAACTCGCTGACCCCGCCATTCGCATTGTTTCGATGACGATCACCGAGGGCGGTTATTTCATCGACCCGGCATCCGGTCGCTTCGATTTGCAGCATCCCTCGATCGTTGCCGATGCCAAGTTCCCTGACGATCCCGCAACCGTTTTCGGCATTGTCCTGGCGGGCCTGAAACGCCGTCGCGCCGCCGGTATCGTGCCGTTCACCTTGCTGTCCTGCGACAACATCCCGGGAAATGGCCACGTCCTGGAGAACACGGTTTCGGGCCTGGCGCGCCTGTCCGATCCGGAATTCGCGGACTGGATCTGTGCCAATGTCGCCTTTCCCAACTCGATGGTCGACCGGATCACGCCCGCGACCGGGCAGCGCGAGATAGACCATTGCCGCGCGGCCTTCGGGATCGAGGATGGTTGGCCGGTCTATTGCGAGGAATTCAAGCAGTGGGTGCTTGAGGACAAATTCACCGCCGGCAGACCGGCGCTCGAGAAAGTCGGCGTGATGTTCGTCGAGGACGTGGCGCCTTACGAACTGATGAAAATCCGCATCCTGAACGGTGGCCACGCGACGATCGCCTACCCCGGGGAACTGCTTGATGTCCGCTACGTGCATGAGGCCATCGACGATCCCGACATCGGCGCCTTTCTGGCCAAGGTTGAGCGCGAGGAGATCATTCCCGAAGTCCCGCCGGTGCCGGGCACCGACCTCCAGGCTTATTTCGAAATCGTTCGAAAGCGTTTTGCCAATCCCAAGATTGCCGACACGGTCGCGCGGCTTGCCTATGACGGCTCCAACCGCCAGCCGAAGTTCATCATTCCCGTCATCGCCGACCGGTTGCGGGCAGGCCGAAGCATAGACGGCCTGGCGCTGGTGTCCGCGCTGTGGTGCCGCCATTGCTTTGGAACCAGGGATGACGGCACGTCGATTCCAGCGTGCGATCCCAACTGGGACAAGTTGCAGGCCGCCGCCGCGTCCGCGCGAAGCGATCCCCGGGCCTGGACAGGGATGCGCAACATCTATGGCGACATCGGGAAATCCGACACGTTCAATGAAGCGTTCGCCAGAGGTTTGCGCTCTCTGTGGGCGATAGGCACGCGGCCCACGCTGTTTCGCTATGCGAATGACGAGGAATAGGCCACACGCCTGCGGACGACTGGCGCGAGGTGCTGCAGGGCGCTGAAAACGCCATGGTGTCCTATCCGCTGCTCGTCGGCGAGGACGGCGCGAACGCCGTGCGGACCAAGAGCAACTGGCTGGCGAACCGCACTTTCATCGCGGAAGATCGCTAGGGCCGTATCATCGTCGGCTCGACAAAGGAGGCGTTCTTCTCGCTGGACAGGCTGGCGACGTTCCTGCTCGGCGCCGGGCTCGACATCAAGACGGCGCTCACCTCGATGGCGGTCCGATCGCGGGCTTGAGCGTGCGGTCCGGAAGCTACAGGCTGAAGCACCATGCGTGGTGGGAAGCCCAGGTCGCGGACGGCAAGGTCTCGCTTTTGCAAGCGCCAAGGGACGTGCCCTGGGGCATGCCGGTGGTTCTCACGGTGGAGCGCAGGTAGGGCCTGCTGGATCAGGCACGACGCTTCGCCTGCAAGCTCCGCGCCGCGTCCTCGATTGCCGCGCGGTCGTCGCCGAGCCGGTCGAGCAGCTCCTGCGCCTCGTCGCCGGAAATGCCGGTGCGCATGGCCAAGGCCTCGACGGTCAGGACGTCCGGACTGCCGACCGCGCGCGTTTCGGGCAGCGCGTCGTCCGCCGTCAGCGGCAACGCCGCCTCGCGGTCGATCTCCATTTCGGCCTGGCGCCAATGCCGTTCGTGATCGCCATCAAGCTGGCCTTCGCGCTGCCAGATTTCATAGGCGCGCCGTTGGATTTTCTCATGCCGGTCCTGGCTCATTGCCGTTCCTCCGTGTTTTCGAAAATCAACGCGGGGCAGGGCGGAACGATCCACGGTATCGACGAAGTGATCGGGGCCAGTTGATTTGAAGCATTTGGCTGAAGACCAATCGGATAGGTGGTTCCCCCACTCCGTCTCGGCTTCGCCGAGCCACCTCTCCCCCCTCCGGAGGGAGAGGAAATGCCGCCCTTCGAGAGGCTGACGAAATGCCAACCGTTGCGGGCCCGAAGAAGCGCTAATCGTTCGAGGGAGTGACAAAGACTGACCGCATAGGCGCGACGTCGGCCATTGGCGTTTCCTCTCCCTCCGGAGGGGGGAGAGGTGGCTCGGCGAAGCCGAGACGGAGTGGGGGGCGGCGCTGGTGATTATCGCCTACACCACCCAGACCCCAAATTGCCCCTTGTCCCGGCCGCTCCCGTTCAGCGTCCGTATATCGCAGTCGGCTTGCCGAACATGCCAGGCTCCGGCTTCACGCCCAGCCCCGGTCCTTGCGGCAGGGCGATGTGGCCATTCTCGATCATGACCGGGTTATTCGCATCGAAATGCCCGTCGATATACTCCTGCGCGATCCAGGCGCCTTCCATGCGGCGCGGCTCGACGGTCGCCGCCAGATGCACGCAGGCGGCCGCGATGATATCGCCGCCCCAGGCGTCGTCGCAGCTGTGCGGCAGCGAGCGGATGGCGCAGAGGTCGCGTACGGTCGTCATCTTGGTCAGGCCGCCGAGGCGGGTCACCTTGAAGCCGAAGCCGTCGGCAATGCCGAGCGAGATGGCGCGCAGAACCGCGTTCTGGTCCTCGGTGCTCTCGTCGAGATAGACCGGATGCGTGACGCGGCCTTTCAGCGTCGCGATCTCGTCCATCGTGTTGCAGGGCTGCTCGAAGACGAAGGGGATCGCCTGGCAGAGCCGGTCGAGATGGATCGCCGCTCCCACCGTCAAGCCGCGATTGCCGTCGACCGCCAGCCGCGCCTTGTGGCCAACCGCTTCCCAGACCTTGTGGACGACCGCCACATCCTCTTCCAGATTGCGCCCGGCGATCTTGACCTGCAGGCGCGGATAGCCTGCCTTGACCTTGTCGGCCGCGATCCTCGCCGTCTCGTCCGGCGCCCCGACGATCAGCGAATAATAGCTTGGCACGCGGTCGGTCAGCGCGCCGCCGAGCAGCGTCGAGACGGGAACGCCGAGTTTCTGGCCGAGCAGGTCGAGGAAGGCCATGTCGAAGGCTGCCTTGGCATAGCCATGGCCATTGAGCCGCTCGTCCATGCGCCTGGCCAAAAGCCGGATCGAGGCGATCTCGGCGCCGATCAGCCCGGGCGCGATCTCGGCGATTGCCGCGCGGGCGCCGAGCGCGTGATGCGGCTGGTAGACCGGGCCGATCGGGCAGGTCTCGCCCCAGCCGGTCAGCCCGTCAGCGGTGACGATCTCGACCAGCGTCGAGTCCAGCGCCGTCACGTCGTCGCTTGCCATCCGGTAGGCGCCGCCTTTGACCGGCAGCTGCGCCGAATAGACGTTGATGCGGTCGACGCGCATGTCGGCTACATCCGCGCCCTGGCCGAGGTCGGATCGTAAGGCGAATCCGCGATCACCTCCGCAACCTTCCAGTCGCCCAGGATGGCGACATCGAGCTTCGTGCCGGGTGCACAAAACCGCTCCGGCAGCAGCGCCAGCGCGATATCGTGGCCGAGCGTATAGCCATAACCGCCGGACGTGATGCGCCCGACCAGCGCGCCATCGATATAGAGCCCTTCATTGGCCAGCGTGCTTGCGCCATCAGTGTCGATTTTCAACGTCACCGAGCGGCGCTGGTCGTTGCGCGCCTTGTATTTCAGAACGGCGTCGCGGCCGACGAAATCGCCCTTGTCGAGGCGGACGAAACGCTCCAGCCCGCTCTCCAGCGCATTGAGCTCGGGGTTCATGTCGCGACACATGGCGCGGTAGGATTTTTCGAGCCTGAGCGATTCCAGCGCATGCAGCCCGACCAGCCGCATTCCGTGCGCCTCGCCTTGCCTCAGGATCGCATCGAGCAACTGCCGCTGGTAGGCGAGGGGATGGTAAAGCTCCCAGCCGAGCTCGCCTTCGTAGTTCACCCGCAGCAGCCGCACGTCGCCGGCCAGAGCCACGCTGCCGGTCTTGACGCCGAACCATGGGAAGCTCTCATTTGAAAGATCGACCTCGGTCAGCGGCTGCAGCACTTCGCGGGCCTTGGGCCCAACCACGGTGAAACAGCCGCGGTCGTCGGTGGCGTTCTTCAGGGTCACGCTGCGGTCTGCGGGCAGCAGCCTCGACAGGTCGTCGAAATTCCAGCGCTCGGCGCGCGGCGTCGAGATCAGGTAGAACAGGTCTTCCGCCAGCCGCGCCACCATGTACTCGGCCTGCACGCCGCCGGCGGCTGTCAGGTGATGCGCCAGAACCGCTTTGCCAACCGCGGGCAAGCGGTTCGCAAGGATGCCGTCCAGCCACGCGGCAGCACCCGGACCCGACACTTCGAACTTGGTCATCGGCGTCATCTCGACCAGGCCGACGGCGTTGCGCACCGCTTGCACCTCCTCGCCGACGAACACGCCCTTGGCGGTCCAGCGCCAGCTATACTGGTCCTTGGCCTCGACGCCTTTCGGCGCGAACCAGTTGGGCATCTCCCAGCCGTTGAGCACGCCCCAGACCGCGCCGAGCCCGGTCAGCCGGTCATAGGAGGGCGCGGTCTTCTGCGGCCGCGCGGCCGGCATGTCCTGCCCGGGATATTTCTGCTCGGCATGCGTGCCCCAGGCCTCGCGCACTTTCGCGCGCGTCCATTCCTTGTTGGCGTAGTCGCCGAAGCGGCGCGGATCGAGATCGGAGGTGTCGATACTGTTGGCGCCCTCGACGATCCGCTCCGACAGATAATAGCCGATTGTGCCGCCCCACAGGATGCCGCCCGGCACGCCTTCGGCCAGCCAGACATTGGGCAGGCCCCAGGCCGGTCCCATCAGGGGCAGTTCGTCCGCCGTCATCTGGAAGGGCCCGCGCACATTGGCCTTGATACCGACGCGCCCGAGCGCAGGCACCAGCCGCAAGGCTTGCTCCCAGTTCCACGCCACCGCGTCGAAATCCTCTTCCAGCAGATCGGCGCCGAACCATGCCGGTACGCCGTCCTCGGCGAATAGTTTCAGATGCTCGGTGCGCTCATAGGGCCCGAACATGAAGCCGTCGCCTTCCTCCCGCAGATAGCCCTCGAAACCTTCATCACGCAGGATCGGCATTTCGGGCCGTCCTGCACGCTTGCGCTCGATCACCTCGGGCACCGCTTCGGTGATCCAGTACTGGTGCAGGATCGGGATCGCCGGGATGTCGAGGCCGAGCAGCGCGCCGGTCTGGCGGGCGTAGTTGCCGGTCGCACAAACGAGGTGCTCGCAGGTGATTTCGCCCTGGTTGGTCGCTACCCGCCACTCGCCGCCCGGCGTGCGCTGGAAGCCGGTGACCTCGGTGTTGAGATAGACTTTCGCGCCCAGGTCCCGCGCGCCCTTGGCCATGGCGTGCGTCACGTCGGCCGGCGCGATATGGCCGTCATCGGGATGATAGAGCGCGCCGAGCATCTCCTTGTTGTCGAGCAGCGGCCACAGCTTTCGCGCCTCGTCCGGCGTCAGCAGTTGCGCGCGCATGCCTTGCACCGCGGCGACGCTCATATAGCTCTTGTATTCGTCGAGCCGGTCCCTGGAATTGGCGATGCGCAGCTGACCACATTTATGCCAACCCACAGGTTGGCCAGTCTCTGTCTCGAGGCCCTCATAGATCTCGATCGTCTTGTTGATCATCCGCCCGACATTGATGTTGCGGGCATAGGACGGAATCAGCCCCGCGGCATGCCAGGTCGAGCCGGCGGTCAGCTGCGTGCGTTCAAGCAGCGCCACATCGGTCCAGCCGCGCTTGGCGAGCCCGTAGAGGATGCCCGCGCCAACACATCCGCCACCAACGACCACCACCCGCGCATGTGCCTGCATAAGCCATCAATTCCGTACTGTTGTTGAACGAGCATGGTCGAAGCTACAGGCGGCAAATGGCGGTGTAACGTCTTCAAAAACTGGGGGTCATGATAAATCGGGCTTATGCAGCCGACGTGGCAGTTTGCCGATCCGGCCGCTGGCGCATGGCGTTGGCGGTGACCGGCACCGTCGCGCCAGTGTCGGCGAGGATCGCCGGCCACAGGCCAGTGAGGCCTTGCTGGTCACCAATCCGGCTGAGGGCCGCCTTTGCGCCAGGGGTCGATCGGCTGGAACGCCAGGCGGCCGAAAGTCCGCAATGCGGGAAGGACCGCATAGAAGGCAAGCGCGCCGATGACGAAGCCGATCAGGACGGACAGCGTGTGCAGGCGGATCGTTGGGTAGAACACGACGACCAGAACCAGCGCCTCGCCGAAATAGAGCGGCACCGACGGCAGGCCCGGATTGGGGCGGTAGCCGGCATTGTTGAGCAGGATGTGCGAGAACAGCCCGTCCGACAGCCGGCATCCGACGATTGCGCCGAGGCAGCCGAACGCCAGCGGTGTCTGCCAAAGCACGGTACCGCTTATGCCGATGAGGCCGATGATCCAGAGCGAAACGGTCAGTCCGCCGAAGAACACGATTTGACCGAAACCGTCGGGTATGCGCACGCCGGCGATGGCGCCGAAATAGCGCCACAGCCGGCCTTTGCGCTCCTGCAGCGAATGCAGAAGCGTCAGCCCCAGATCGATGATCTGCAGAAGCGGAAGCAGGATCAGGAGCGATCCGAAGAGCCAAATGTCCTGCAGGTTCTCGTTCATCGGCGGCTTCCCTGGAAGGTAGCTGAAGCGTTGAGAAAACTGGACCGGCTGCGGGTCGCTTCGGCCAGGGCTCCCTGACTATTGCGGACGTCAATTCGACAACGCGCGATTTGAGACATCGTCAGCCTCGAACAGGCTTGCCAATTCACTGAGCCCAGGAGTCTTAAAGGTTCCATGCAAGAAATAAACTGGCTCTCGCCCCGGACGGAAAACCGCTACACATTTTTCCTGGAATTGCTCTAGGGATACTGCGTCTTCTTCGGCGCGTAGGTCGCCGGGTCGAAGTCGAGATCCTTGGGCAGCGGCTGGCTCGAGCATAGCAAATGCACCTGGCGGGCAAGCAGGCGTCGCTGGTCCTGCTCATGCTGCTTGATGGCCGCCACCATGCCCATGCTGTAGGGGCCGAGCAGCACGCCCATCCCCCAGCCGGGATGCTGCTTCTCGTGCGCTTCGTAATCGGCGGCGGCGGCGCGGGCCTGCTGGCATTGCGGCGACGCCCATTTCGGATCCTGCGGCGACAGCGACCCGGCATAATCGACCGGAGACGCGGCGCATCCCGCCAATACAGCGCCGAGCGCGACGGCCATTGCGACTCGCATCTTCAAGTCCCCGCTAAATTAGGCCGCACACTACACAGAACGCGTCGCCCCGCAACCACGGCGGACTGTCGCGCGGCCGCGTTTCGATGACGGCCCGCCTGCGCTCGACAGCATCGTCCGGCCTTGCCAAGGTGGCTTCATGGCGAGTCCGAACGCGACCGAATTGCGGCTGATGCAGGGCCTGGCGCAGCAGGTGACGGCCTTGCGGCCTGACCTGCTCAATGGCGACGCGACCATCGGCGAGCTGGCCTGGGTGTGGGCGAAGGACTACGACGCGCTGCATCCATTCTGGCGCCACCGGCTGTGGTTCGTCGACGGCGCGCTCGCCGCCTGGGGTTGGGCGTGTCTGCCTTATCGCGTGCCGCGCGGCGACGGCACGTTTCGCGAAAGCGAGCGCGCCAATCTGACCTGGCAGGCGCATCCGCAGCGGCCGCAGCTGCTGCACGACATCCTCGACTGGTACGACGAGACGGCCGCCGGCATCGACCGCCTGCTCACCGTGCAATCCGCCGACATGGCGGCGCAGGCGATTGTCGCCGCGCATGGTTATGGCTTCGACGCGCAAGCCGGCGCCGACGACGGATCCTGGGTGCAGTTCAACGCGCGTGAGCTGGCGGACGTGCCCGATCCGAAACTGCCCGAGGGTTTTCGCTTCCGCACGGCGGCGGAGGTCTCGGCGGTTGCAGCGGTGAGGGCGCATCGCGACGCCTGGCCAAATTCCGCCTTCACGCGGGCCGCGTTCGAGCGCGTCCAGCGCACCTGGCCCTACCGGCCCGACCTGCATGTGCTGGTCGAAGCACCGGACGGCACACTGGCGGCGAACGCGATCATCTGGCTGGACGAGGCGACGCGCACCGCCGAGTTCGAACCGGTCGGGACGCATCGCGGCTTCCGGCGGCAGGGCCTCGGCAAAGCCTTGCAACTCTACGGCATGCAACAGGCGAAAGCCGCGGGCGCCACCCGCATGCTGGTCGCTTGCCTCGGCGCGCCGGCGCATCCCGTGGCGCGCAGCCTCTATCTCGGCGTCGGCTTTCGCCCGATCAGCCGCGACCTGCCGCAGATCAAGCCCGCGCGGTGAGGCGCCCCCTCAAAACCTCCGGCTCAAATAGCGCGACCCGGCAAGGCCGAACCGCCACTCCAGCTCCACCGCTTTCGTCAGACCGATGCGCCGCCCGCTGACCACCGCCGCCGGGTCGACCTCGGAGCGCGCGAAGGCGAAGGGCGCCGCACCGAGCGACAGGCGGTTGTGCGAGCCGTCTATGCCGAGCGCCTCGCAGAGTTTTCCCGGGCCTGAGCAGTAGAGCCGCTCGTCATCCGTACCGCGCCGCTCCCGCATCGTGGCGATGCCGGAGAGAGGCTGCAACGCGCGGATCAGCACCGCGCTGCCCGGCAGGCACACCGCGTTGAGGCACCAGTGCAGGCCGTAGCTGCGGTAGACATAGGCGCTGCCGGGTTCGCCGAACATCGGCGCGTTGCGCGGCGTCGGCCCGCGAAAGGCGTGCGATGCCGGATCGTCCGGACGATAGGCCTCGGTCTCGACAATGATGCCGCCGACGCCGGAGAGGGTGAGCGTCGCGCCGATCAGCTCGCGCGCCACCGCCAGCGCATCGCGGGCGAAGAAATCGTGCAGGGTAGGGGAATCGGTGGTCACGGCGTCCTCATGCGCGGGCCAATCGCATAGGGCAATTCCAGGAAAAGCGGGAGCGGTTTTCCGTCGGAATTGGATAAAGGCATAGGTGGTTCCCCCACTCCGCCCGCTACGCGGCCACCTCTCTCCCCTCCGGAGGGAGAGGAAATGCCAATCGCCAGGGAGCGGCGTCAACAATTGTCCAGTCGGGGTAACGGTTGAACCACAGCCGACAGTTCCACGATCCGGCAGCTGCGGCACCGGGCGCGGCGTCAACCAGTTCCTCTCCCTCCGGAGGGGGGAGAGGTGGCTCGGGCTTAGCCCGAGACGGAGTGGGGGAACCACCTATGCGATTTCACGCAGCAGCGCCGAAACGGTCTCGGCCACCCCTCGATCGGACCAGTCCACAAACCCGCGCCGCGGCTTGACAGCGACCGACAACATAAGGCATCCCTAAATTATTGAGGGATCATCGAGGGGGTAAGTTATGAAAAAGAAATACGAAAGGCCGGTTCTGGATCGCAAGGGTAAATTGTCGGCGATTGTCGCCTTGACGTCCCTGCCGGTTCTGAAGTGAACACGACAAGCCCCGGCCGCTTGAACATCGACAGCCCGCCGCTCGGCGGGCTTTTCTTTTCCTGACCGCCTTTGCCGGAATTGCTCTAGGCAACGGCCGCGCCCGGCGCGAATATCCCCGGATGGCAAGCCATAGCAGGGGATGAGCACCATGACCGAATCCAGCCCGAGACCGCTTTCGGAAATCGCCAGCTACCACGCCCATATCTATTACGACGGGCCGGCCGAGCGGCAGCACGCCGAATGGCTGCGCCAGCGCATCGCGGAGCGTTTCCGCGTGCGGCTGGGCAGTTGGCGCGACGAGCCGGTCGGGCCGCATGCCAAGGCCATGTACCAGGTCTCCTTCGCCACCGGGATCTTCGCCACGCTGGTGCCCTGGCTGATGCTGAACCATGGCGGCCTGAGCATCCTCATCCACCCCAACACCACCAACCCCAAACGCGACCATCTGATCGACCCGATCTGGATCGGCCGCGCGCTGGAAGTGCATGGCGAGGTGCTGGGCGAGGAGGACGAGGCGGAAGAGGCGCTGGAGGTGAACACGCAGCCGACGCTGGCGGTGTGAAGCAGGGCCATCGCCTATGGTGGCGCCCCCTCCGTTCGCGTCGCGGACACCCGGGCCGCGACCTCGACAACTGGCATTTCCTCTCCCTCCGGAGGGGGGAGAGGTGGCTCGGCGAAGCCGAGACGGAGTGGGGGAACCACCTGTGCGATTGAGGCGCCGGCAGGCTGGATGAACAGGAGCTGAGGGGCATCTTATGTTGGATCAATGGCATGACTTTTTCGTCATGGTGGGCGGCGGCGCGGCAGCCCTTGCCGGGTTGATTTTCGTCGCGATCTCGATCAATCCCGAACGCATAATCCGCAACACGACGCACAAGAACCGGGCCATCAACATGCTGTCGGGCTTCAGCGCGATCTTCATGGCCTGCAGCCTTGCGCTTCTGGGAAATCAATATCTTCCCGCGCTCGGCTTCGAATGGTTCTTCCTCTGGCTGATAGCGACATACATCTTCATCAGAGGCTATGTCGTGGCGCTATCATCGGGGATGAGCTACATCGGCCTGACCCTGCCGCGACTTGCCGGCGGCACGCTGTGTTACCTCGCCGAAGTTCTCGGCGCGCTGTTCCTTATTCTCGGACGCGGCGCAGGCCTTTACATCGCCGCGATCGCCACCATCGTCCTGTTCGCCTTCCTCATCTCGGGCGCCTGGCTGCTGGTCACCGGCATCTACGAAGACGCGACGGAGGGGTGAGTTCCGCCACGGCGGTTCTGGCTGGCGGCGCGGGAACGTTTCCGCATGCGCCTGGGCAGTTGGCGCGACGAGCCGGTCGGCCGGCACGAGCAAGCCAATTACCCCTCGCGACCGAGGTATTCGCCGCTCCCTGGCTGATGCTGAACCACGGCGGCTTGAGCATCCAGCCACCAACCCGAAGCGCGACCACCTGATCGACCCGATCTGGATCGGCCACGCGCTGGTGGTGCACGGCGACGTGCTGGGCGAGGAAGACGAGGCGGAAGAAGCGCTTGAGGTGACTACGGAGCCGGTAATGGAGACGTGAGCGCGTGCGCCTCGGCGAGGGGAGCGCGTAATTCTGCGGCTTGTTAAGTCACCAGTATCGCCTGCAACCCTGGGAATTCTATTTTGTTCCCGTTGGCTTTGAACGGAAGATGCTCGATTTTCATCTCGTTGAGTGCGTCGATAAGCAATGGGTTCATAGGTGGCGCGCGTGAGACGAGAATTCTGCGGACGCCCGGATGTTCGGCGATTGTGTAGACGATCAGCTGTCCGATCGCCGTGAACGTGCTCTGCGCTCCCGGCGGCACCTTGATTTCAAATAGGATAGTTACCCTGCCTTTTTTATCTTTGACAAATAGATCCGGCGCGATATTGCCGGTAAGGCGCTTGTTACCACAAGAAAATCCTAATTTGCTAATTTGTTTCGCTAGAGATTTTTGAATCTTTCCATGAAGTCTTTTGAAGTAAATTTGTCGCGCAATAGAATAAGTTCCGTCCTTGTCATTTTCAGGCTTGTAGTCGTCAGTGCCGACCTTTCCTGCTTCATCTTGCGGCATTCCGGATGCGATCAACGCTTTTCGAAACGCCGGAAGATCGCGGCGTAACTCGCGTATCCTAGCAGCCTCCCGGACGAAATTTGCAAGTTTGCTAGGTAGTTCATTTTGTGAAATTCGGCCAAGGATGAAAAGGGGCAGCGCATTCTTGCCGTCTTGAACCTCCTCTCGTTCGAAACCCTGAATGAGGTCTGCGAAGGCGCTCGCTGGAACTGAATATTTGCCCCCGCCTAATCCGCCTTTGTGAGCAAAATAGAGATCACCGTTTTCATCCTCAACCACCTGCCCGTTGCACCCAAGCAACCGCCTAACAGGGATGTTAATTTCAATGGCTGGCTGCCAACGAGGTTTGCCGACACCGAATCCGCAAAAATACCTGTTCTCGTTCCAGAGATGGTCTGCGACGTGGCACCAAATCTCTAGGGCGGGATGATAATAAACGGCGGCATCCGGTATCTTGCCGCCAGGAGTGGATATGGTCTGCACCGAACGTTGGGCATTGTGCTGAATGCTACCTGCTAGCGCATTTCTCGCCTGTATCAGCTTTCGGCGATCGGTTACCAATTTGAACATAGCTTCCCTCAGGTTGTCCCGAACGCGGAAATTCCGATTGAGGTGGAAGAGGCGTATGAGACAAAATACGGTGTCAACTTTTGGGGTGCCGGAGGTAGGATTGCCAACGGACTTATTTCTCCTTGGCGGTTCTTGATCCTCATTCCGGAAGCTGTGTGGGCGCGGCTACACTCACTTCCATCATACCCGTCCGCCCTTCTTTAGGACTTCGGCAGCGTCAAAAGCGCCTTGGGCGCCGGGCTCGTCGGCATGGAACATAATCACGGTGACACCGATATCAGCCGTTGGAGCGTATAATGGCGTGCTAACAGTTGTTCCACTGTAAGTGCCATAAGCCGTATTGCCCATGACTGTTGCATTTGCGTTGCCGAACGTATTGCTGGACATGCCTACAAACCTAGAGCCGGAAGCGGTAGACGCTTGATCAAACCGGAAGTGTGTATAGCCACGAGATAATGTCGCCTCAGCCGCCTTCTTCATCGTGATGGCACCGGCAGACCCGGTGAAAAGGGCCCCGCTGGCATGAGTATCCAGCCGTACCACATTTGGAGCCAGCGGCATTTCTGATGTAGTTGCGCAACCAGCAAGTGCCAGCGCGACAGCCAAAGTGACGGCCCGATACATTGTGCTCCCCTCCCAAGGCCCGGCAAGTAAAGCACAGGTCTGTCAGGAGGTCGATTCTATTTGAACGAAGAAACAGCCACTTCAAGACCGCTGGCGGAGATCGCCAGTTATTACGCCCATATCTACCACGGCGGGCCGGCCCAGCGGGCTGAAAGACGCATCTGGGTCAGATTGGAAACTCGGCTTTGATAACCTGAGGTGGAATGTCGAACAGAGGCAAAACGTCCGATAGGTCGCTTTTTGCCCTCGGCCCTATGATGATTCGGCACGGCTCAAGTCCGGGGCTCCAGTCTTCACCAATGCCAATGTATGAACGGCCATCCGGATATTGCATCGACGCTTCACAAAAGCAGGCCCGCTTAAAACATTCGTCTTCGCCACCCTAGCCGGAACGCCAATAATGCGCGTCTCGCGTTCATCTTCGAAGAAGGGATCTTTGTGTTTTGCAATGTAGCGCAACATGCGACTAGCGAAAGCGCCGAATGCCCACATTTGATCGAAGGCGGGCTCGATCGGCAACTGCGGCATACCCTTTTTCATTTCGAGGAGGAGAAGCTGCTTCATCTGGAAGGCAAGCTCGCGATATTCCGCTGTGTCCTCATCCATTCCGTAGTGCACACTATCGAGCGTGAGCAATGCGTAGTGACGCCGGGTCGCCTCCAGTTCGATGATCCGGCGAACGTCCTCCTCCCGGAATTGTAGGCAATATCCTTCGAGATTCGTGTATCGATCCCAGAGCGTGAGCATTCCACGATCGTCGTGGTCCTTCGTTGAGCCTCGCGCGAACGACGTGACGTACAGAGCTTCGCTCGCCTTCTCACCCTCGAACTGCATCCAGAAAACCTCTTTGAAACCCCTCTCAGCCTCCTCCACGGGAATTTTGACGCTTGGCAGCCGGGGCATGATTTTGTCTAGTTCATCGAACATGCTTAGGAAGCCGCGCCTGAAGAATTCAACAAAGCCATACTCGATCTCCCGCTTGTCGTTGAGCTGAGAGAACATGGTCGCGCGTATGCACTTGGACTTCGAAATCCCTTCTAGGCCAACCCTGCTTGTGTAGTGCGACAATAGGGACATGATTTTAGATGAAACCCGCTTGTAGCCAAAGCGACATGATCAGCTTTAGCTTTCCATAACATCCTACCAAGCGTCAGTTATCTATGGAGATGTCGGTATGCAACTCTCAGGAATGTAGGTTTTCCCGATCGCTTTCTAAGCATGTCGCGTCGTCGAGATTGCGATCGCGGCGGCCTTCTCCCATCACCCCCCAGCCAGTCTCGGCAGCAGGAAAATCTCCGCCCCCGGCGGCAATTCCTTCCCCCAGGTATCCCGATAAATCACCCCATCGATCGAGACGGCAATTCCCTTTTCGATCCACGGCTCGATCCCGGGATATTGCTCAGCCAGCTTCCGGAACAGCTCTCGGATATCCCGGGCCTCGACCTCGACCTTGCTTTGGCCGCCGGCGAGCTGGCCGAGCGCGCCCCAGAGGGTCACCTCGACCATTGGAGATAACCCTCATGGCGCAGTGTGGTGAGCCGAAAGCTGCTGCGCACCTTCGCCTTTCTTTCGTTGCCGCGGACGGAAAACCGTTTCACACTTTTCCTGGAATTGCTCTCAGCCTTCCCGTTCCGCCTCGATTGCCGCGAGAATCCTTGGCGGCGACATCGGGATGTGGGTCATGCGCACGCCGGCGGCGTTGGAGACCGCGTTGGCGATCGCCGCCAGCGGCGGCACGATCGAGGTTTCGCCGACGCCGCGCACGCCATAGGGGTGGTTGGGGTTGGGGATTTCCAGGATCTGCGTGTCGATCATCGGCAGGTCGGAGCAGACCGGGATGCGGTAGTCGAGGAAGCCGGCGTTCTGCAGGCGCCCGTCCTTGCCGTAAATATACTCCTCGTTGAGCGCCCAGCCGATGCCTTGCGCGGCGCCCCCCTGGTACTGGCCCTCGACATAGGTCGGGTGCACCGCCTTGCCGGCGTCCTGGATCACCGTGTAGCGGATCACCCTTGTCGCGCCAGTCTCGGGGTCGATCTCGATGTCGCAGATATGGGTGGCGAAGGACACGCCGGCGCCGTCGGCGACCAGCTCGCTGTGGCCGGCGATCGGCCCGCCGGTCTTGCCGGATTGGGCGGCGATCTCCTTCAAGGACAGCGGCGACAAATTGCCGTATTTGTCGCCCTTGGCGATCGCATGGCCCTTTTCCCAGATCACGTCGTCGACCGGGATGTCCCACATCTGGGCGGCGCGGTCGCGCAGGATCAGAATAGCGTTGCGGGCGGCCGAGATGGTCGCCATCGAGGACGAGAAGGTGCCGCGGCTGCCGTCGGTCATGTCGTTGTAACCGAGCGAGGAGGTGTCGGCGACGATCGCCTTGAGCTGCGAATAGTCGATGCCCAGTTCTTCGGCCGCCACCAGCGACAGCGACGCGCGCGAACCGCCCACGTCCACCGTGCCGACGGCCAGCGACACCGAGCCGTCCATGCCGATGTTCAGGTCCACGCAGGTCTGGCCGCCGAAATTGAACCAGAAGCCGCAGGCCATGCCGCGCCCCTGGTTTTTCTTCAGCGGCGCCTTCATGTGCGGATGGTGCTTTGCCGCCTCCAGCGTCGGGCCGATGCCGATCGGACCGTAGACCGGGCCGTAGGAGGAGCGGGTGCCTTCCTGCGCGGCGTTCTTGATGCGGAACTCGACCGGGTCGATGCCGAGCTCATCGGCGAGCTCGTCGATAGCGCTTTCCACCGCGAAGGCCGCCATGGGGGCGGACGGCGCGCGATAGGCCGCGGTCTTCGGCCGGTTGACCAGCACCTCATAGCCCACGGTCTTGACGTTATCGAGCTTGTAGCAGGCAAATGCCGTCATGGCGCCGATCTCGGCCCAGGTGCCGGCATAAGGGCCGCTGGTGTAGCGCAGCGTCGCCTCGGCGGCCGTGATGGTGCCGTCCTTCCTGGCGCCGATCTTGATGTCGATCGAAGTGGCGCTGGTTGGCCCAGAGGCGCGGAACACCTCGTCGCGGGTCATCACCAGTTTCACCGGCCGGCCGGCCTTGCGGGAGAGGGCGAGCGCCACCGGCTCGGCCCAGACATGCGTCTTGCCGCCGAAACCGCCGCCGATCTCCGACGAGGTGACGCGCAGCTTGGAAGCTTCCAGCCCGAGCAATTGCGCGCAATGCTGGCGGTAGACGAAATGGCCCTGCGTGCACACCCACAGTTCCGCCGTGCCGTCGAGATTGACGTTCGCCACGCAGGCATGCGGCTCGATATAGCCCTGATGCGTCTGCTCGGTTTTGTAGGAGCGCTCGATGATGTGGTCGGCGTGGCCGAAGCCGGCATGCACGTCGCCATGGCCGAACTGGCTGCGCTTGGTGACGTTGGAGGGTTTGACCGGCTTCTGCTCGAGACCTTCGGTGAAGACAGTGTCGTTGATCAGCGGGGCATGATGCTGCATCGCCTCATCGACATCGGTGACATGCGGCAGCACTTCATACTCGACCTCGATCAGCTTCAGCGCCTGCCTGGCGGTGCGCGCGTCGACAGCCGCGACCGCGGCCACCGCATGGCCGTCATAGAGCGCCTTGCTGCGCGCCATGCAATTGTCGAGGATGTCGTACATGCCGGCATCGCCATCGGTGAGGTCGGGCAGGTCCTTGGCCGTGATCACGGCCTTCACGCCATTGAGCTTTTCGGCCTTCGAGGTGTCGATCTTCCTGATGATGGCATGGGCATGCGGGCTTCTGAGCACGCGGCCGACCAGCTGGCCGGCCATGTTGAAGTCGGCGCCGTAGCGGGCGCGTCCGGTGACCTTGTCGATGCCGTCGGGGCGGATCGGTCGCGTGCCGACGGAGGCGAATTTGCGGCCTGAAAAGCGCGGATCGAAATTCATCTCAGGCTCCCTTCATCATGGTGGCGGCGTCCTGGACGGCGCGCACGATCTTGTCATAGCCGGTGCAGCGGCACAGGTTCCCGGCCAGACCGAAGCGGATTTCCTCCTCGGTGGGCGAGGGGTTCTTTTCCAGGAGGTCCTTGGCCGCGATCAGGAAGCCGGGCGTGCAGATGCCGCATTGCAGGGCGGCATGCTCGAGAAACTTCTGCTGCAGCGGATGCAACTGCTCGCCATGCGCCATGCCTTCGATGGTCTCGACCTTGCGGCCTTCGGCCTCGGCGCCCAGCACCAGGCAGGAGCAGACGAGACGGTTGTCGAGGATGACGCTGCAGGCGCCGCAGTCGCCGGTGCCGCAGCCTTCCTTGGCGCCGGTCAGCCCCAGCCGGTCGCGCAGCACGTCGAGCAGCGTCTCGTCGGGCTGGCACAGATACTCGATCGTGTCGCCATTGATCGTCGTTGAAACCGCTATGCCGGCCATCATTTGCCTCCCGCGCGCTTGTAAGCGGTGGCGGCGACACGTCTCGCCAGCACACCTGCGACTTTTCGTCTGAACTCTATGGTGCCGCGCTTGTCGTCGATCGGACGGCAGGCGGCGGAACAGATTTTGGCCAGCCGCTCCAGCGTCGCTTCGTCGAGCCTGGAGCCGATCAGCACTTGTCCCGCTTCCTCGACCAAAAGCACGGTCGGCGCGGCGGCGCCCAGCGCCACACGCGCCGTCTTGATCGCGCCTTTGTCGTCCAGCGTCAGGTTGATGCCGGCGCTGACCACCGCAATGTCCATTTCGGTGCGCGGGATGAAGCGCAGATAGGCGTCGCCGGCATGCGCCGGGCGCTTGTCGAGCAGGATCGCCTCGATGATCTCGCCCTTGGCGAGCGAGGTGCGGCCGGGAGCCGTCGGCACAGCCTCCACCGCAACGGTGCGCTTGCCCGAAGGCCCGGCGACGACCGCCTTGGCCCCGGCGGCCACCAGAGCCGGCACACTGTCGGCGGCGGGCGAGGCGTTGCACAGATTACCGGTTATCGTACAACGGCCCTGCACCTGCTTGGAGCCGATCAGCTTGGCCGCCTCGACCACGCCCGGCCAGGCCTTTTTCAGCGCCGCGTTCTCGCCGAGCACCGCGCAAGGCACGGCGGCACCGATGCGAAAGCCGTCCGCCGTCTCGGTGATGTCGCTGAAGCCGCCGATGCGCTTGATGTCGACGATCAGTTCCGGCTCGATGAAGCCACCCTTCATGCGGACCAGAAGGTCGCTGCCGCCGGCAAGGATCGCGGCCGGCCCGACCGCCTTGGCAAGTTCGCCAACGGCGTCTTCGATTGAAAGCGGACGTATGTAACGCATCGTCTCCCCTTAGGTATCTGCAATGGCGCCGACCGTTATGAGGGGCCGGGTGATAGCGACCGTTATAAAGCCTCTGTTTATAATGGCCACCCGCTACGTGGCATGGCGCGATTGGGCCAGAGGCGGCAGAAATCGGTCCAACCGCAACTGCGACGCGCGGCTCCGGCCCGCGCTGCCACCTGCGATGGAGTTTGCGACCAGCGATCCCGCCACACTTGTTGGCGCGCGGGCGCGGCTATCTCTCCTCCATCGCCAGCAGCAAGGATGCAGGCTGTGAGGTTGCCACGGGCGGGCAGGGCAGTCGCATAGGCCGGCGCCAGCCCCCCACTCCGTCCGCTGCGCGGCCACCTCTCCCCCATGTCCATGGGGGAGAGGAAACGCTAACCCGTTCAGGCCGCGACCTTGGCAATTGGCATTTCCTCTCCCTCCGGAGGGGGGAGAGGTGGCTCGACGAAGCCGAGACGGAGTGGGGGAACGCCCTATGCGATTGCCAGCGCCGCCGCCCCCTTAGCCCAGCAGATTGCGCGCCGTGCGCATCAAAATGCGCGATCCGATCGGGATCAGGTCGTCGGGAAAATCATAGTCGGGGTTGTGCAGGGCAGGGTATTTCTCGCCGGCGCCGAGGAAGAACATCGCCGACTTGGCGTTGTGGCCGAAAATGCCGAAATCCTCCGAGGCGCGCATCGGCAGCGTCGCCTCGCTGCGCTTCACACCTTCCTCGTCCAGCGCTTGGTTGAGATGCTCGACCGCATCGGGCGCATTGATGCTGGCGAGGAAGATCTCGTGATAGTCGAAGGCGACGCTCAGGCCGTGCTTTGCCGCGATCCCGCTGGCCAGCGCCTCCGCGGCCGCCATCTGCTCGGCCATCCGCTCGTCGCGGCGGGTGCGCAGCGTCGCCCACACTTGCGCATGCGCCGGCGCGATGCCGAACACGGCTTCGCCCATGGTGCAATGGGTCACCGTCACCATGCCGAAATCATCGTCGGCGAACGTGCCACGGCCAAGAGCGGGCAGGGCGGGCATCAGCTCGCTCACCGCCGGCATCGGCGAAATGCCGGTTTCGGGCATCGAGGAATGCGCGGTCTTGCCTTCGAAAGTGATGCGCATGCCGCGCGAGGCGCAGTTGACCACGCCATCCTTGAGCCGCACCTCGCCGAACGGCACGCCGGGCAGATTGTGCAGCGAAAAGGCGAAGTCGGGCGCGATCTCGCCAAAACGCGGATCGGCGACGACCCCGGCCGCGCCATTGCCGGTCTCTTCCGCCGGCTGGAACATCAGCACCACGCGTCCTCGCGCCGGCCGCTCGCGGCCGAACTGGCGGCCCAGCGCGGCCAGGATCGCGGTGTGCCCGTCATGGCCGCACATATGCGATTTCCCGGGCACCTGCGAGGCATGCTCGACGCCCGAAAGCTCCTCGATCGGCAGCGCGTCGAGCTCGGAGCGGAACAGCACCGTGGGGCCATCCTTGCCGCTGTCATAGACCGCCGCCACGCCATGCCCGCCGAGCCCCGTCAAGACCTTGTCCGGCCCGGTATCGGCGAGGAAGGCGACGACCTCCTTGGCCGTCTTCTCCTCCTCATTGGAAATCTCCGGCTGCCGATGGAGCTTGCGCCGCCATTGCGTCAACTCGACGAGGTCTCGGTTGGTGAGGGTCATGGGCGGGGCTCCGTGCTGCCGATCACACAAACACGATAGGGTTTTTCTCGCCCCGTGCCATGCCGATCAATTCCGCTAGGCCATCGGCGAATTCGCGAACCCATTCATCGGGACTGGTTTCGATGAGCTTCAATTCGCGTTCGAGCTCGGCGAAGCTAGGTTCCTCGATCACGTCTCCGGCGTGGCTGCCTGAAAAGAGCACAAGCCGTTCCAGGGCTGACCCTTCGCCGAGCTGGCTGGCGATCCAGTCCCGTAGATAGTAGACATGGGAGATGTTTCCGACACGCCAATCGCGGGCAGTAACGACGTCCCAAGTGAGATTCACGCCTTCGGATCGATAACCTCGCATTCGCCCGTCACAGGCTCCCGTTGAAAGCGATAGCCGGGGAATTCCTTTTCCATGGTCGAGACACTTTTGAATACCGCTATGTCGAGACCCATGCCGATCCTCCTGGCCGCAAACCATCCTTACATTCGACACCGTTGAGCGGTCAAAGCTGGCGGAGGCCGACCCTTGAATCGCCGGGAGGATGCGGATGCGACTGTTTTGGTTTGCTGCCCTGGCGACGATGCTTGCGGCAACATCCGCCGATGCCTGCGCCACGCTGGCCGAAATCGACCTGCATGACATAAAATACGCGGACATCGTCGTCATCGGCCGGGTTGCCAATTACGAGATCGTTGCCGATCCAATTATCAGGCAGCGATATCGCGACATGTTTGCCCGTCATCCCGAATTGCGGAAGACGTTCGGGGAACCGGACGGTTTCATGACCGACTATGCGCGCTTTGACATTTTGGTTGGCGAGGTCCTGCGCGGCGAGGCGCCGACCAGGCTGACCGTGACCTGGGACAACTCCACCTTTGGCGAACCCGACCACATGGCGCCAGGCCCGTTCCTGATTGCGCTGCGCGATCCAAAATCGCCGATCCCGCCGCTTCATGGCCCAAGCGCCACCATTGTGCCCAATCAGGCTGCCGCATTGTTGACGGTGCTTGAGGCGCCTTGCGCCGGTCCGTTCATGTTCGACAGCGCCAGCGTGCAAGCGGATCGGGTGCGCCAGATACTGGATGAAGCAGCGGCTTGCCGGTCACACAAACACGATAGGGTTTTTCTCGCGCCGTGCCATGCCGATCAATTCCGCTAGGCCATCGGCGAATTACCGAGCCCACGCGCCGAGCTGGTTTCGGTCAACTTCTAGTCGCGCCCGAGAAATCGAACAAACCTTCGTCGGGCCAGGTGAATAAGCACTTGCTTCAGCCCAGTCTTTTGAGCAGGCGCAAATAGATGCGTTCGGCCAGACTCAATGCGAAATCCTCTCGCTCAACCTTGTTGCGGAAAAACCGTTCGACGCGGGCGTTGACCTGGCTGTGCAGGCTCCGCTGGTTCGAACTGACGAAAGACGCTTTGGTATGATGATAGAGCGCGCCGTTGAGATGATACTGCCCGCGCCACCCGCGAAAAGCCTGGGTCGGCGTGTCCCATCCTAACCTGCAGCCAAGCCGGCAAAGCTGGAGCCCGATAAGCCGGCCCGTATCGAAACCCGCTCCCAGCACGCCATCACTAAAATCAAGTTTGCGCAGCAAGGTGACCGGCAGCACCATGAAACATGGGTGAGACAATCCATGTTTCGACGAATCCCGCGCCACGATCGCATCATGATCGGCCAGCATCCTGTCGATCCTGTCGATCCAATCGACACTGATGGGGAAACAATCGGAATCAAGCACAATGACGTGGCTTGTCGCATAGTCCAGCTGCATGCAGCGGTTCAGGGCGGCGGGATGATCGTGGCTGAGAACGGCGATCTGCGCGTCGTCCTTGGGGAAAGAAAGAACTTCAGGATGCCCAGGCAGGGCGGCAAGCCGGCGCGCGATCTCGGTGCTGCGATCCTGATCGACGATGCGGATCGCCTCAATCGATCCGGGTCGCGACATCGATGCGACATGGGCAGCCATTTGCCCGATCCAGAACAAATCGCCGAAATGCGCCGAGATCAGGGTAAAGCTGTTCCGTCCATGCAACATGCCGCGATCTCTACGTATCTGCCCTCATTTCCTCAATGGCTTCCCTGCCGATCTGAGCAGAATGGTCGCAAATGTTCGATGGCACCGGCAAAAATCTTCCTATTTTGAGCGCGCCAGCATAACATTTCGGATTCCGGTGCCCTGCGGTATCTGCAAGGTGGATACATTTTGCGGTGAACGTCGGCCGGCTTTCCCATAGACGCAGCCCAACCTGCACCAATGTTGGGCCGGGCTGTGTTGTTTGCTGCCTAAGTTGTCGTTTGGCATCGGGTGGCCGTGCATCCGCTTTTCGCGTTGCGCACTCTATTGCGGCAACCCCGCCAGCCGCAGCGCGCCGGTCACCTCATCGGCGATCGCCGGCGCCAGTCCCACCGCCCTGGACCAGCCGCCGATGGTGAAATGCGGGTCGAGCGCCATCAGCCGCGCGGCCGAGGCTTTTGCCTCCTCGATGCGGCCGAGCCTGGCCAGCGGCGCCGCCAGCCATCCATGCAGGACGCTGAAGCCGGGGGTCATCTCCACCGCGCGCCGTCCCGCCGCGACCGCTTCTGCGTGTCGGCCGGCCAGGAAGTTGCCGAGGCCGATGATGCCTTGCGGCACGCAGTTCATGGCGTCGAGCGGCGAGAGCCGCAACGCCTGCTCGCCCCAGGCGATGGCGCGCTCGGCATCGCCGCCATAGGCCACCGAAACGCAGCCGAAGGCATAGACGAAGGAGCAGGAGGCGCTGAACGACAGCGCTTGCGAAAACGCCTCGTCGGCAAGTTTGCGGTCGTGCTCGACCATGCCGATGGTGAAGCCGGCCAGCGCCAGCGCCATGGCGTCGCCCGAGCCGTGCTCGATCGCGGCGTGGGCATGGCGGATCGCCTTGTCGTGGTGCTCGCTCTGGAAGCCGCCGCGGATGAACAAGGTCTGGTGCGCCCAGGCGGCAAAGCCGTGCACCAAAGCGTAATCCGGCTCGATCGCCAAGGCCTGGTCGAGCAGCGGCAGGCCCTTGGCGGCGCCCTGCGGCATGAAAGTGTAGACGTCAGGCAGCGCGCGCAGGAACAGATCGTAGGCGTCGAGACTGTCCGGCCGCTGGCGCTTGACGCGCTCGATCTCGGCCCGGCGCAGATTGGGCTCGATCGCGGCGATCGCGCTGACGGTGATCTCGTCCTGCAGCGCGAACACGTCGGTCAGCTCGCGGTCGTAGCGGTCGGCCCAGATGGTGCTGCCGTCCTCGGTGTCGATCAGCTGGCAGCTTACGCGCACCCGGTTGCCCGCCTTGCGCACCGAGCCTTCCAGCACATAGCGCACGCCGAGCTCGCGCCCGACCTGCTTCACGTCGACGGCGCGGCCCTTGTAGGTGAAGGAGGAGTTGCGCGCGATGACGAACAGCCAGCGGATGCGCGACAGGCCGGTGATGATGTCCTCCACCATGCCGTCGGCGAAATAATCCTGTTCCGGATCGCCACTCATGTTCTGGAACGGCAGCACGGCGATGGACGGGCGGGCGGGAATGCCGAGATCGGATTTCGACTGCTCCGCCGCCACCGCGGCTTGCGCTGGCGTGTCCTCCTCGCGCACGACGCCGACGAAGCGCAGGCCGCGGCGCAGGATGGTGCGGATCAGGCGCTGCCGCTCGCCGCTGTCTTGCAGGGCGTTGCGGGCGGCGTTGACGCGGCTGGCCAGGGTGGCGTCGGAAACGATGCGCCCCTGCCAGACCGCATCGACCAGCTCGTCCTTGCTGACCACCCGCTCACGATGGCGGACCAGATGCTGCAAGAGATCGAACACCTGTGGCTCGACCGGGATCAGCTCATTGCCACGGCGCAACTCGCGGCGATCGACGTCCAGGGCAAAATCCTCAAAATGATATGGCAAAACAATCCGCTCCAAATCGAGCCCGAAACAAGACCCATACTGTATAGCCGGGCCATGGCTGCAAAATCAAAGCGGTCTCAAGCGAAAATCAAGACGTCCTGAAGGTCCCTGAAAGCGAGCCCGGCCGCGCCGTCGCATAGTCTCCTCGCAAGCAACGCTTCAACCAACCAACATTTCAAACCAACGCTTTCAAGGAGAACTTCAATGTCGAACAACACGAAAAAATCCATCGTCCTCGTCCATGGCGGCTTCGTCGACGGCTCCGGCTGGGAAGGGGTCTATCACGAGCTCAAGAAGAACGGCCATGAAGTCATCATCGCCCAGAACCCGACCACCTCTTTGGCCGACGACGTCGCGGTGACCAGGCGCGCCATTGCCGAAGCCCGCAATGACGTGGTGCTGGTCGGCCATTCCTACGGCGGCGTCGTGGTGTCGGAAGCCGGCACCGATGCAAAGGTCTCGGCCGTCGTCTATATCGCGGCTTTCGCGGCGGATGCCGGCGAATCGGTTGCGACGCTGATCGCCAACCCGCCGCCCGGCGCCTCGATGCCGCCGATCCTGCCGCCGGTCGACGGCTTCCTGATGCTGGACAAGGAAAAGTTCGCCGCGTCCTTCGCCGCCGACGTGCGCCCCTCGCTCGCTTCCTTCATGGCCGACTCGCAGGTTCCGTGGGGTGTGGCTGCCCTTGAAGGCAAGGTCACAAAGCCGGCCTGGAAGGTGAAGCCGTCCTGGTATCTCGTCGCCACCGACGACCACATGATCCCGCCGCCGGCCCAGCGCCAGATGGCCACCCGCGCCGGCGCCAAGACGGTGGAAGTGCCCGGCAGCCACGCGGTCTATGTCTCCAATCCCAAGGCCGTCGCCGACCTGATCGAACAGGCGGTGAACAACTGAAACACAATCCTCCCAAAGCCCGGGCGCCGATGACGCCCGGGCTTTGCCTGTTTTTGGGGATAGGGCTCGAAGGTGAAAAACAGGGAGCCGGGTTGTCGGGATCGCCGCCGGTCGTCCGTCCTTGGGGCGAACGGCGCAAGCTGCCACCAAAACCGCCAGCACGGAGCTTTCGAATGACCCCCACCATCACCGCCTTCGAACGTTCGCCCGATCGCGGCAAGGGGCAGGCGCGCGACATGCGCGTCCGTTGGGCGCTGGAGGAGGTGGACCAGCCCTACGATGTTCGCCTGCTGTCGTTCAGGCAGATGAAGGAACCGGCGCATCTGGCGCTTCAGCCTTTCGGGCAGATCCCGACCTATGAGGAGGACGGCCTCGTCCTGTTCGAGACAGGCGCGATCGTCTTGCACATCGCCGAGCGCCACCCCGGTCTGCTGCCACAGGACGTTAACGCCCGGGCGCGCGCGATCAGCTGGATGTTTTGCGCGGTCAACACCATCGAGGCGCCGATCCTGGAACTGCAGGTCGCGAAGTTCGCGGAGGCCAATGAGAGCTGGGCCGCGCAGCGCATGCCCCTGGTCAAGGATCGCATCCGCAAGAGGCTCGGTCCGCTTTCCACCCGCCTCGGCGATGCCGAATGGCTCGACGGCGCGTTCAGCGCCGGCGACATCATGATGGTGACGGTGCTGCGCAGGTTGAACGTTTCAGGCCTGCTGGACGAATATCCGACCCTCGCCGCCTATGTCGCGCGCGGCGAGGCGCGGCCGGCGTTCAAACGCGCGTACGACGCGCAATTCGCGGTGTTCAAAGCTACGGAACACGAGTGAAGGCGGCCGGCTGTAGCGATGCCGGCCACCCGCGTTTAAGCGAATTACCGCTTCAGCGCGATGCTGATGCCGCTGAGATCGGCATTGACCTGCAGGCCCACCTGGCGGCCGGTGAGTTCGAGCTGCGCGCCTTTGTCATTGGTCATGATGATGACCTGGGCGCCTTTGCCGATCGTGCCGCCGCCGCCGGCCGCGCCATAGACGCCGGTCACATCGCTGGCGCGGCGGATATGGCGCACCGTGCCCTGGAAATAGGTCTTGGAAGCGCCGAAGGCGAGGCCGCCCGATATGCCGCCGACCGAGATCGGATAGCGTTTGCCATGGAAGGTCAGCGTGCCTTCGCCGCCGGAGCCGCCGATGAAGAAGGCCGCCTTGTAGACGGCGAAGCGGATCGTGCCTGAATCGGCATGCGCGGCGCTGGCAAGGCTGACGCCCGCGGCGGCGATGGCTGCAACGGCGATGGAACGGAATCCGGACGAAAGGTTCATAATGGCAACTCCTCAGATGGCTGCATGCCCGGTCGTCCAGGCAGGTCAGCGATAAACAGTTCTGACCCGTCATTGGTTCCAAGCAGGCGAACCGAATCCGGTCGCGGGATGACCGTGACGAGCGAGTCGGATGGTGAGCGCAATATGCTGCTCACGACAAGAAGGTTTGCCGGTCGTGTAACGTGGCCGTGATGGCGGCAATGCCTTCCTCGATCTCGCCTTTGCTGGCCAGGATCTTGTCGCTGGCGGCACCCTCGACGATCGATCGCAAAAGCTCCGCCTGCCCGACGAGCACCGCGTCCTTCTCGGCAAGTGCCGCAAGCGTGTTGCCCTCCTGCCGGTAGCGTTGGGTCATGCGGTCGTTCTCCGGCACCGGCTGGTGGCGGATCAGTCCTTCGAGCCTGCCGATCTCGCCCCCCAGCCGCTCGAGCGCCTGGGCATTTGCGACGATTGCCGCGTCGGGGAACGGGTTGGCGCGGCTGGGCGTCTGGATGTTGTCACGGCGGTAGCGGCTCTCGGCCGCGTCGATGCCGGCTCGCGCCCGCCCGAGCAGCGAGCACGCCATCTGGCGCACCCGCTGGTCGTCGGCGCGGAACTGGTTTTCCAGGCGGTAGAAATTATAGCCATAGCCGTAGAACAGGTTGATGCCGACCTTGGCGAGCGGTCCGGCATCGTAGAAGCGGCTCATCTGGTCGCCCCCACTTCGTCGCCGAGCGGATAGAAGCCCGTCGGCTGGCCACCGATCTGGAACGGCACGCCGGCCGCCGCGTTGGGCGCCGACACCAGGCCTTTGTCGGCCATGCGCAACGCCAGGTAATAGCGAACCGCCTCGATGGGCGTGAGACCGATCGCCTGCAGCGAGATCAGCTCGCGCATGCGTTCGTCGCGCGGCGTGATCAGCACTTTGAGGTCATTGAGCATGATGCCGTAGACCGCGAGGAAATCGGTGAGATGCACCTTCACCGCCTCGCGCACATCGCTGATGCGCTCGTTGATGTGCTCCATCTTGGTGACCTGGATGACCTGGTTGATCGCCTGCTCGATGGCCGGCCCGGCATAGTCGGCGATTTCCTTGGTGTCGATCACGGCACCGGCAAACGGCATGTGGGTGATGAGATCGAGCGCTTCTTCCTTGCTGTCGATGTGGATGTAATAGTCCACGACATAGGACATCTCCGCCATCTCGGCGCTGGTGGCGATGCCCTCATTGCGCACCAGAAGCTTGGAACGGTTGATGTAGATGACCTCGTAGACCCAGGGCGACGAACCGCCGAAGAACCCCTGCACCACCGATCCGATCAACGGCTTGTCGGGCGTCTGCAGCGCATACTGGCCGGTCTCATAGACATTGAGCACCGCGCCGCGCGATTTCAGGATGCAGAAATGGTTGCTTTCCACCGTCAGCAGCGAGCCTGAAACGATGCTTTCGTCGACGATCTTCATCGCCACCGTCCTGGTGCCGAGCGCGTCCGTGCCGTCCCGCTGCAGCGACGTGATGACCTGTCTGGTGATAGCCATTTTGAATTCCCCTCCGTTGTATCCAAAACCCGTGGATTGCGCTTAGCGCGGTGAACAGAGGCCCTTGCCCCTGAAGGATTGCTCGAGCCGCGCGGTGCGGTCGGTGCGCTGCCTGTAGCCTGCGTCACCGTCGAGCAGATATTTGACCCGCGTCTTGTCGCGCGCCTTGGGCGCCGTTCTCGCGGATGCGACTGCCTTCACGATCGGCGCGATCGCCTCGGGGTATGCGCGGCCGGAGCCAGATCCGGACTCGCGGATGACCCGTTCGAGGGCCTGTTCGATCAGCTCCGGGCTTTTCCCGCCAAACAGGGTCGAGACCACCCCGGCGACATCGGCGGCGATGTCTTCGACGTCATCGTCGTCATCATCGCTGGATGCGGCCCGCGGCGACGCAGGCCGGTCGACATCCGGTCGAATGTCGGTCTTCGGGCGTAGGCGCCTGCTCCAACGCCAGGCTATGAATGCGAGGGCAAGTATAAATATGAGATGCGACATGGAAACCTGATCAAATCGGAATGTCGGGCAACATATAAAATACCGGACCCATGCAGTGGTCCGCGTTGATTGCCGGATTTCAAGATATTGGGATCGCCGTCACCCGCTCCGGAACGCTATTGTGCCGTCCTGAAGCATCCCCTCCGCAATTCGTCAAAAACAATTCTTCCCCGCACGATGCCGTTCGGGAAACTAAGGATGAGCAATGTTGTGTCGTTGATAAGCGAGTTCTTAAACGGCGGCCATACACATTATCGCGAGCTATTTGCCCGACATCGGGCCGCCGTGTTGCCCCCGATCGCGGAAAATTGCCGTAAGACGCTGAATCCTTAACACGATTTTCATCCCGCTAGCCTAACCACTATCGCATGGCGAGACACGATGAGCGGCTGGTCGTGGGGCCCGATCCCCGGGCGCAGAGCGAAGCCGTGGCCGCCGGGATTTTGCGCGATCAGCTCGCCGATCTGCGCAAGGGCATCTTCATTTCGATGCCCATCGGCACGGTGCTTTCGGCGCTGATCCTGGCCGTGCAGCTGCTTTCGGGCGGCCGCCTTGCCGCGGTGCTGTGGTTCGCCGCGATCAGCACGATAAACGTCATGCGCGTGGCGCTTGCCGCGGCCCAGGCCGACACCGCCGACTTGAGTCCGCAGGCCGTCGCCTCGCGACTTTCGCTCTATGGTCTGCTGGCGCTGGCGTCGGGCGTCGCCTGGTCTTTCCTCGCCGTGCTGACGGATGGTTACACCACGCTTGAGGCGCCGCTCTATCTGATCGTGCTGGCCGGCACGTCGGCTGGTTCGGTCACCTATAGCCCGTCCTACGCGCGAACCTCGATCAACTTCATTGTGCTGCCGCTTGTGATCGCCGCCGGATGCGTGGCTGCGAAGGGCGGTATCGAAAACTATGTGCTCGCCTTCACGGTGGTGCTTTTCCTCGGCGGGATGATCAGAAGCGCGCTGATCGGACAGGACCGTTTTCGCGAGACCAGCCGTCTCAAATACGAGGCGCGCGAGTTCGCCGCCGAGATGGAGCGCAACTCCAGGCGCGATCCGCTGACCAACCTGCTCAACCGGCACGGGCTCGAGCAGGCGATCGGCCGGCTCGGCCTTGCCGACGGCCCGTTCGTGACCATGCTGATCGACCTCGACGGCTTCAAATCCGTCAACGACACCTATGGCCACAACATCGGCGATGACCTGCTGGTCAAGGTTGCGCGCCGGATCGAGGACCATGCCCCGCAAGGCGCGACCATCGCGCGCATCGGCGGCGACGAGTTCGTCCTGCTTTTCCCGACCGGCGGGTTCCTGCAATCGACGAGCGCGCTTGCCTCCGCCATCATCGCCGCCATCGCCAGCCCGGATCCGGCGTTGAAATCGGTGCGTGTCGGCGCCTCGATCGGCATCTATGTATCGGAAAAGCCGCGATTGACCGAAATGCTGCTGCGGGCCGATTTCGCGCTCTATGCCGCCAAGCGCAGCGGCCGCAACGAATTTTGCCTGTTCGACGCCGAGCTCGACCAGGCGCTCGAGCGCAAGCAGTGCATCGAGCGCGATTTGCGCGGCGCCATCGAGGCCGGCGCGCTCTGCTCCTGGTTCCAGCCCGTGGTGCGGCTGGACACCAACGCGGTGGTCGGCTTCGAAGCGCTGCTGCGCTGGCAACACGGCGTCCACGGGCCGATTTCACCGCCCGAGATCGTCACCGCCGCACGCGAAACCGGCCTCTTGTCGCTGCTGACCGAGACCGTGTTCCTCAATTGCTGCTCGATGATCGAAGCGCTGGTCAGGAACGGCCGTCACGATGTCCGGGTGGCGATGAACCTGTCGCCGCGCGAGCTCGAGGCCGGCAATGTCGACGACATGATCCTCGACGGGCTGAAGGCGAGGGGCGTGCCCGCGGCCATGCTCGAGATCGAGATCACGGAAGAAGCGCCGGTCGATCGCGACCGGGTCGACGAAAAGGTCGGGCGTCTGGCCGACGCCGACATTTCGATCGTGCTTGACGATTTCGGCACCGGCTTTTCGACACTGGTGTCGCTGAAGGACAGCCGCATCCGCAAGATCAAGATCGACAAGGATTTCGTCCGCGACCTGGCGAAATCGGTCGAGGACCAGGCGCTGGTCGAGGCGGTCATCGGCCTTGGCCGCACGCTTGGCATCGAGGTGATGGCCGAAGGCGTCGAGACCGACGCCGACCGCATGATCCTGCGCTCGCTGGGCTGCATGATCGTGCAAGGCTTCCTCTTCTCGACAGCACTTCCGATGGCCGACGCGCTCGCCTTCAGCGTGGCCGGCAGCGCCGCCGAAACGCTTTTCGATCCGGCCCGCAAAAGCGGCAACGCCGCCTGATCGGCCTCTGCTGCGACGTGGTCAGAACCGGGGGGCGGCCGGGAGGCCCCGGAATTCCGGCATAGCGGGCACCCGATGAAACCTTTTGATGTCCAGCCCGTTGTCGGGGCGCATGACCGAGGCGAAACCCAAACCGAAACCGGCCGGTGGCGCCAGGCCATCTGGGGCAGGGAAGTCGCGGCCATCAAAGCCGCGTCGCAAGCCGTTGCGCCAGGAGGCGTCCAAACCGAAGGCTTCGAGCCAAAAGGCTCCCGGCCAGGAAGTGTCTGATCAAAAGACGCTGGACCACAAGACGCCCGCTGAAAAGCAGTCACCCGGACCCGAGCCAACGCCGGATGCCGGACTGTCCGAGAATACGCCGCCGCCGCCGAAGCCAAAGCCGCGTCGCGGGAAGGCGCAGGTCGTCGAAGCCGCGGCCGATCCAAACGTCCAGCAAGCGCCGCCGCCCGATCCCGTCGAGCCCAGTCGCAAACTGTCGCGCGAGGCGGCCGAGAGGGCGCGCAAGAACTATCTGCTCAGGCGCTTCTGGATCAGCGGGCGTGGCTATTGGGGCAGGCATGGCGACAAATTCGCCTGGCCGCTGACGATCGGGCTTCTGGCGATGATTATCGCCAATGTCGGTTTCCAATACGGCATCAATCGCTGGAACCGCGCCATCTTCGACGCCATCGAAAACCGCGACACCCACACTGTCTATTTCCTCAGCGCCGTCTTTATCCCGCTGGTGGCGGGCAGCATCAGCCTGGTCGTCGCGCAGGTCTATATGCGCATGACCATGCAGCGGCGCTGGCGCTCCTGGCTGACCACGTCGGTCATTGCGCGCTGGCTCGACCATGGCCGCTACTACCAGCTCAACCTCGTCAAGGGCGACCATGCCAACCCCGAGGCGCGCATCTCGGAGGATCTGCGCGTTGCCACGGAGTCGCCGGTCGATTTCATCGCCGGCGTCACTGCCGCCTTCCTGTCGGCCTCGACCTTCATCGTCGTCTTGTGGACCATCGGCGGCGCGCTGAGTTTCACGCTGGGCGGCAGGGCGATCACCGTGCCTGGCTTCCTCGTTATCACCGCCGTCATCTATGCCGGGATCACCTCGACCTCGATGTTCCTCATCGGCCGCCGTTTCGTGAAACTCTCCGAGGACAAGAACCAGTCGGAAGCCGAATTCCGCTATGTGCTGACGCGGGTGCGCGAAAACGGCGAGAGCATCGCGCTGCTCGGCGGCGAGCAGGAGGAAAATGCCGGTATCGACCGGACATTCGCCGGCGTGCTGCAGCGCTGGGCGAGCCTCACCGGCCAGTACATGCGCACGGCGCTGGTCTCGCAAGGCTCCAGCCTGTTCGCGCCGGTCGTGCCGGTGCTTCTATGCGCGCCAAAATTCCTCGACGGCTCGATGACGCTTGGCCAGGTCATGCAGGCCGCGTCCGCCTTCGCCATCGTGCAGGGCGCTTTCGGCTGGCTGGTCGACAATTATCCGCGGCTGGCCGACTGGAATGCCTCGGCGCATCGTATCGCCTCGCTGATGATGTCGCTCGACGGGCTGGAGCGCGCCGAGCAGAGCGACGAACTCGGCCGCATCAGCCATGGCGAGACCAAGGGCAGCGCGATGCTTTCCCTCGACGATCTGTCCGTCACGCTCGACGACGGCACCGCGGTGGTCAAGGAAACCGAGGTGGTGATCGAGCCGGGTGAGCGCGTGCTGGTCTCGGGCGAATCCGGCTCCGGCAAATCGACGCTTGTCCGCGCCATTGCCGGCCTGTGGCCCTGGGGCAGCGGCAGCGTCAATTTCCACCCGCACAAGCAGCTCTTCATGCTGCCGCAACGCCCCTATGTCCCGTCCGGCACGCTGCGCCGCGCCACCGCTTATCCCGCCGCCGCCAACAAGTGGAAGAAGGCCGACATCAAGGCGGCGCTCGACAAGGTCGGCCTCGGCCATTTGAAAGACCGGCTTGAGGAGACGGCTCCCTGGGACCAGACGCTGTCTGGCGGCGAAAAGCAGCGCCTCGCCTTCGCGCGGCTGCTGCTCCATGCGCCCGACATCGTCGTGCTCGACGAGGCGACCTCGGCGCTGGACGAGAAGAGCCAGGACCAGATGATGAAAACGGTGATCGGCGAACTGCCCAACGTCACCGTCGTCAGCGTCGCGCACCGTGCCGAGCTCGAGGCCTATCACACCCGCAAGATCACGCTGGAACGGAAAAAGGGCGGCGCACGGCTCGTCAGCGACATCGATCTTGAGCGCAAGAAGAAGCGCAACCTGCTGCAGCGCGCGCTGTGGGGCTCAGGCTCGAGCGCGGGGGACCGGCGCGCGAAGTAGGCTCGACCCTGTCGCCGCCTATGCGCATGTCGCTCACACCGCCAGCACATAGCCGAGGTCGCGCAGCGGCAGCTTGCGCACGCGCTCGCCGGTGGCGGCGTAGATCGCGTTGCCGAGCGCCGGCGCCAGCGCCGGGAAGGCGGGTTCGCCCATGCCGGTCGGCGGATTGTCCGACTGGATGAAATAGGGCTCGATGGTCATCGGCGCGAAGGGCATGCGCAGGATCGGATAGGCGTTGTAGTTCTGCTCTTCTATGCGGCCGTTCTCTATTGTGATCCTGAGACCCATCGCCGTCGACAGCGCGTCGGTCGACGCGCCTTGCGCCTGCGCTTCGGAGCCCGCCATGTCGATGACCGGACCGACATCGAGCACCACCACGATGCGCGCGATTTTGATGCGCTTGTCGGCATCGACGCTGAGCTCGACGGCCTGCGCGACATGGCCGGCATGCGAATAGCACCAGGCAAGCCCAAGCGCGCTGCCCTTGGGCAAGGTCTTGCCCCAGCCGGCCTTGTCGGCGCACAGCTTGATGACGTCCGTCGCTCGCTTCGGGCTGAAATTGACGCTTGCGTCCTTTGGCGCAAGTTCCGGCACGTCGCGGTTCACCGCGTCGAGCAGGAACTCGACATGGTCGCGCCCCGAGGCAAGCGACAATTCATGCATGAAACTCTGCGCGGCAAACACCTGCGCATTGTCGCCCGGCGCGCGCCATGCGCCGGTCGGGATCTTGAGCGGAAACATCGTCTTGCCGCGGCGCAGATTGGGCGCCTTGATCGAGTAGCGGAGATTGTCGGTCAGGTTGGCGCCAGAAGCTTCTTTCTTGCCGTCGGCGGTGAAGGTGATGAAATGCTCCTGCCAGGCGTCGAGCCGGCCACTACGGTCGATCGCGCCCTTGAGCTGGTGGTAGCCGGCGGGCCGGTAGAAGTCGTGCGCGAAATCGTCCTCGCGGCTCCATTGCAGCTTGACCGGCGCGTTGACCTTGAGCGCGATGGCCGCCACCTCGCAGGCATAGTCGTTGACCAGCCGCCGCCCGAAACCGCCGCCGACGCGGGTCTGGTGCATGACGACTTTCTCCGGGGCGATGCCGGCGACCTTGCCGATCAGCGGCAGGCCGCGATCGGGCTGCTGCGTCGGCACCCACAGCTCCATGATCCCGTCATGCCAGTGCGCCGTGGTGTTCATTGGCTCCAGCGGCACATGGGCGGCGAACGGATACTCGTAATAGGCCTCGACCGTCTTGGCGGCGTTGGCGAAGGCCTTGTCGACGTCGCCGACATTGTCGTCGGGCTTTTGCGGGAAACGCGCCGCTATCGCCTTCGCCTGCGCCGAGAAGCGCGAGGAGGAGTCCGTCGAGGCTTCGCTGAAATCCCAATCGACCTGGAGCTTGTCCCTGGCTTGGAAGGCGCTCCATGTATCCCTGGCGATGATCGCCACGCCGGGCATTACTTCGACCATAAGGCCGGTGCCCTCGACGGCGAAGGCGTCGAGCACGCCGGGCAGGGCCTTGATTGCGTTGGCGTTGAACGATTTCACCTTGCCGCCCGCCGCCGGGCATTTGGTGTAGGTGGCATAGACCATGCCGGGGCGCTGGACATCGATACCGAACAGCGGCTTCCCGCTGACCACTTTGGGATCGTCGACGCCGCGATAGCGCTTGCCGATCAGCCGGTACTCGGCGCGGCTCTTCAGCCTCAGGCTTTTCGGATCGGGCACCGGCATTTTCGCCGCCGCGACGGCGAGCGACCCATAGGTGGCGGTGCGGCCGCTGGCGGCGTGGCTCAGGACCGAATCCCGCGCCGTGATCTGCGACGCGGCCACCCCCCAAGCCTGGGCGGCGGCGGCCACCAGCATCGCCTTGGCGCCGGCGCCGGCCTGGCGCAACTGGTTCCAGGCGCGCGGGATCGAGGTCGAGCCGCCGGCGCCCTGGCTGCCATAGACTTTCGGATTGATGTCGGCCTGTTCCATGACGACATGGTTCCAGTCGGCATCGAGCTCGTCGGCGATGATCACGCCGAACGACGTCTTGATGCCCTGGCCGATTTCCGGGCATTTCGAATAGATGGTGATCGTGTTGTCCGGGGCGATGCGGATGAAGGCGTTCATCGCCTGGTCTTTGGCATCTGCCATACCGCCGCTGGCCGGCTCGGCCGCGAAGGCCGCGTCGCCGAGGTGGAAGCCGAGCACCAGCCCGGCGACGCCAGCGCCGGTCAGCTTGAAGAAGCTGCGCCGCCCCATGGCGAATGGCGCCTTTGGCCCACCGACGGAATGAACCTCTTGAAGCAGCGCCGACAGATAGGCGTCGGACCGGGCAAAGTCAGCCATTGGGAGCCTCTTTCGATTGCTGCGCCGCCTGTTCCCTCAGCGCGGCCACATCCTTGGCCGTCAAATTGGCGCCCTTGGCGCCGAAGCGGGCGGTGACGTAATTGGCGACGGCGGCGATGTCGTCGTTCGAATAACCCTCGCCGAAGGCCGGCATGAAAATCTTGCCGTCGGCGGTCTGGCGGCTGACGCCGTTGATCACGGTCTGCGCCACATTGGTGGCGCTGGGGTCGTTGACGGCGCGCACGCCGGTCAGCGTGGCAAAGCCGGTGACCGGGCTGACGCCGGTCCAATCGTGGCAGGAGGCACAGGCGCCGGCGAAGATTTTCTCGCCGCGTACGTTGGCGTCGGCCACCACACCTTGCTTGTAGGAAGCGGGCGCTGCTGTCGTCACGGTGCGCGGCAGGTCGCTGGCATGCGCTGGGACGCTGCGCAGATAGGCGACCAGCGCGTGGGTGTCGTTGGGCGTCAGATAGCTCAGGCTGTCGTCGGCGGCTTCGCCCATCGGTCCGGCGGCGCCGCCATGGCCATTGGCATGGCCGGTCGACAGATAGGCGTAGAGGTCGTCGTCGCTCCAGTCGCCGATGCCGGAAATCTTGTCGCTCGAGATGTTGTAGGCGCGCCAGCCGGCGGTCAGCGCGCCTGCGAACTTGCCGTGATTGTCGAGCGCGAAGGCGACGTTGCGCGGCGTGTGGCATTCGCCGCAGTGGCCCATCGCTTCGGCCAGATAAGCGCCGCGGTTCCATTGCGGGCTCTGGCTGGTGTTGGGCCGGAAGCGCTGGTCGGGATTGAACGCCAAATTCCACAGCGCAATCAGCCCGCGCTGGTTGAATGGCCAGGACAATTGGTTCGGTTTCGCCGGCGCGTTCACCGGTGTCAGCGTGAACAGATAGGCCTTGATCGCCAGCGCATCGGCATCCGTCATCAGGCTGTAGGAGGCGTAGGGCATCGCCGGATAGAGTTTTGCCCCATCGGCGCGAATGCCCCGGTGCACCGCTGCCAGGAACTGGGCGTCGCTGTAATTGCCGATGCCCGTCGCCTTGTCCGGCGTGATGTTGGTGGAATAGATTGTGCCGAACGGCATGTTGAAGGCGAAGCCGCCGGCAAAGGGCGCACCGCCCGGCGCGGTATGGCAGGCCTGGCAGTCGCCGGCATGGGTGAGATACTCGCCGCGCTTGACCAGGTCGGCGCCGGCAAGCTCGGCCGGCACCCCGGCCACGGCGCCTTGATGGTAATCCGCCAGCGCCACGGTCGAGCCGCCGGCAAAAGCCAGCGGGTCGCGGCCGAGGTAAAGCCAGCCCGCGAAGCCGATCGCGACGACGACCACGATTGCAATGACTATGCCGAGAACTCGCTTCATGGTCAGGCCGATTTGGCGGCGGCGTTCTTGATTGCCCGGCGGATGCGGATATAGGTCCCGCAGCGGCACAGATTCCCGGCCATCGCCGCGTCGATATCGGCATCGTCGGGCGCGGGGTTGGCATCGAGCAGCGCGGTGGCCGACATGATCTGCCCGGCCTGGCAATAGCCGCATTGCGGCACCGAAATCTCCACCCAGGCCTGCTGCAGCTTGGCGCCGTTGGGCGTGGCGCCGATCCCTTCTATGGTGACGATCGCGCGTGTCCCGACATCGCCGACGGAGAGCTGGCAAGACCGCACCGGCTTGCCGGCCACATGCACCGTGCACACGCCGCATTGCGCGACGCCGCAGCCATATTTGGTGCCGACCAGATTGAGATGGTCGCGCAGAACCCAAAGCAGCGGCATGTCGTCCGGCACATCGACATCGCGCGATTGCCCGTTGACAAGAAGAGTGAGCAAGCGAGCCTCCCTGGCTGGCAATGGAATCCGCGAGAGGCGGAGTTTCGTCGTCAAAAGGGTAGGGTGGGCGAGCGTCGGGGGTAGAACCGGGCAGATCACATTTAGGGGAGTGGGTGGGTGCCGGCGGCGATTTGACGAAAGCAGCGCGCCGCTCGATTGTTGACCTTGCACCGAATGCCTCGGCCGCTGGCGGTCATGCCTTGTCGATCCATCCAGAACCGCAAGATCGGTCGAGCGCGTTGCGGCCCTGAGCGGCTAGGTGGTGCCGCCACGGACAATAAGGAACGATGAAGGCAGCACTGCAAAACTATCATGCCCGGATGCAACGGGTGCTGGACCACATCGACCGGCATCTCGACGGCGACCTGGATCTGGAAACGGTGAGCCGCGTCGCGGCCTTCTCCAAATTTCATTTCCACCGGCAGTTCACGGCGACCTTCGGCTTGTCGGTGCACCGCTATGTCCAGCTTGCGCGCATGAAGCGCGCTTCGCAGCGGCTGGCCTTCGCCGACGCCGAGAGCGTGACAGAGATAGCGATGGATGCCGGCTACGACGCGCCGGATGCCTTCGCCCGCGCCTTTCGGCGCAGGCTGGGGCAATCGCCTTCATCATTCCGCAAATCGCCCGACTGGGTGCCGTGGCTTGCGGCCTTCAGGCCTTTGGACAATGCCAGGAGCAAGCTCATGCAGATCACCTATACCAAGGACGACGTGACGATCCGCGAGGTGCTGCCAACGCCGGTGGCGATCATGGAGCACCGGGGCGATCGGGCGATGCTGCCCGACACCATCCAGCGCTTCATCGCCTGGCGCAAGGCCGCAGGCCTGTCGCCGCAGACGAGCCCGACCTTCAATGTCTTCCGTTCCGAGAGGATTCCCAAGATCGCGGCCGACTACAGCATGGACATATGTGTCGGGACCGACCGGCCGATCGATGCCAATGACGGGCAGATGAAGGCCGGCGTGATCCCAGGTGGACGCTGCGCGGTGCTGCGCGTCGACGCCGCGTCCCACAATCTGGAACCCGCCGCACTCTATCTCTACCGTGATTGGCTTCCTGCCAGCAGCGAGGAGGTGCGTGACTTCCCGATTTATTGCCAAAGAAGAATTGTCGCGGACGCTCCGCTCCATGAAGTGGTCGCGGAGCTGTTCCTGCCGCTGAAATAGCTGTCTAGGATGGCAGTTGGCTCCTACCTGTCGCGGGCAGGGCACTTAGCCCGCTAAACTACGCGCCGACGATGATTCCAGCGCCTGGCCGTTGACAACCGGGCGCCCGCTCGTGTTCTATTTCGCAAGCGCACAATTTTCCGCGTAACACATCGCGTCCGGCAAGGCCGGACAAGGGCAGCATGGCCCCGCCGCGTCTCATCGAGCATGGGGTGCGTGTGGGGCCTTTGTTTTTTGAGGTCGGGGTGAAGATTTTCAGGGTCGGTATCCTTTATTCGACCACCGGTCCCTACGGGGCGATCGGGCGCGATTGCCGCGCCGGCGCCGAATTCGCCATCGAGGAACTGGAGAAGGCCGGCAGCCCCGTGCGCATCGAGCCGGTGTTCGGCGATCCCGCCGGACAGCCGGAGCGCTATCTCGACCTGATCCGTTCGATGCTGCGCGACGAGGGCTGCCGCAATGTCATCGGCACCATCACCTCGCTATCGCGCAAGGACGTCATTCCGCTGGTGGAGAAATATGACGGGCTGCTCTGGTACATCTGCCCCTATGAAGGCTTCGAGGCCAACGAGAACGTCATCTACACCGGGGCCTGTCCCAACCAGCATCTGATCCCGCTGTTCGACTACATGCTGCCGCGCCACGGCAAGCGCGTCTATCTCGCCGGCGCCAACTACGTCTGGGGCTGGGAGATGAACCGGCTGGCGCGCGAGCTTCTCATGCGCGCCGGCGGCGAGGTGATGGGCGAGCGCTATCTGCCGATCGAGGAGACCGATGTCGGCCTGCTGATCGCCGATCTGGAGCGCCATAGGCCGGACTTCATCCTCAACAACATGATCGGCCCTTCGAGTTATGCCTTCCTGGCCGCCGTCAAGCGGCTGGCCGCGCGCGATCCCGCCTTTGCGCCGGAACGCTGCCCGGTGCTGAGCTGCGACCTGACCGAATGCGAGCTGGGCGAGATCGAGCCGGGCGTGGCCGTCGGCCAGCTCTCGACGGCTTCCTATTTCGAAAGCCTGGCGTCGTTGGAGAACCGCGGCTTCAAGCAACGCGTCGCCGCCCGCTTCGGCGCCGGGCGTCGCGTCTCCAGCTTCTTTGCCGGCGCCTACGCCGCCGTGAAGCTGTGGGCCGAGGCGGTGTCGGAGGCCGACCGCGACGACCCCGCCAGCGTGCGCGGCTTCCTGCATGCCCGGCCGCGGCAGACGGTGCTCGGCACGCTGGCCATCGATCCGCGCACCAACCATGCCGCCTTGCCCTTCCATCTCGGCCGCATCAACGAGCGCTCCGGCTTCGACATCATCGCCTCGCATGGCGCCATCGCCGCCGACCCTTACCTTGTCGGCACGCTGCCCATCCAGCACGCCCCGCATCTGAGGGTGGTGCAATGACACGCACGCCGAATTTCGTTTCCTGGCGCGCCGCGATCCTGCATCGCGGCGACGACAGCATCGAGCGCCTGAAGCGGCAGCTCGAACGTCTCGGCGTCACCGTCCTGGTGCAGTGGAAGCCGCTCGATCTTGCCGAGACGCCGGCCGATATCGTGCTGGTCGACGCCGATCAGGGCTGGGACGATCTGCTGCCCTGGAATGGCGACGACGCGCCGGTACCTGTGGTGGCGCTCCTCGGTTCCGAAGCGCCGGGCCGCATCGCCTGGGCGCTGGCCAAGGGCGCCGGCGCGATCATGGCAAAGCCGGTCGTCGCCGCCTCGGTCTACCCGGCGCTGGTGCTCGCCACGCATGCCCATCACGAACGCACCGCCGTCAAGGCGCGCATCGCCGGCCTGGAGGAGCGCCTGCGGCTGCGGCCCATCGTCCATGACGCGATGCGCTCGATCATGGCAGCCCAGGGCGGCGACGAGGACGGCGCCTATCGCATCCTGTGCCGCCTCGCCATGCAGCGCCGGCTCACCGTCGAGCATGTCGCGGCTGCCATCGTCGCCGGGCACGAGCCCGTGCCGCGGGCGATGTAGGCATGCGGGTTTTGCGCGAACTTGTCAGACGGCCTTCCGCCTTGTTCGGGCTGATCGTGGTCGCGATCGTTTTGCTGGCGGCGCTGTTCGCGCCGTGGATCGTGCACTTCTCGCCGGACAACCAGCTCACCGACGGCCTGTCGCTCGAAGGCGCGCCGCTGCCACCCAGCGGCGAGCATCTGTTCGGCACCGACACGCTTGGTCGCGACCTCTTCTCGCGCGTGCTGTTCGGCGCCCGCACGTCCTTGATCATCGGTCTCGTCGCCAACGGCGTCGCCGTCGCTATCGGGCTTCTGGTCGGGTTGCTCGCCGGCTATCTTCGCGGCACCGTCGGCAATCTCCTGATGCGTTTCACTGACCTGATGATGGCCTTCCCGGCGCTGCTGCTCGCCATCGCGCTCGCGGCGTTGCTCAAGCCCAGCCTGTGGATCGTCGCCATGGTGATCGCGCTGGTCAACTGGGTGCAGGTCGCCCGCATCGTCTACACCGAAACGCGCGGCCTGGTGGAGCGCGATTTCATCGTCGCCGAGCGTTCGCTGGGCGCCGGCAACGGCCGCATCATCTTTCTCCACATCCTGCCGCATCTGATGCCGACGGCGATCGTCTGGGGCACGCTCGGCATCGCCACCACGGTGCTTCTGGAGGCGACCTTGTCCTTCCTCGGCATCGGCGTGCAGCCGCCGCAGCCCTCCTGGGGCAACATCATCTTCGAGAGCCAGAGCTATTTCCAGGATGCACCGTGGCTGGTGTTCATCCCCGGCGCGATCATCCTGGCCACCGCCTTGTCGTTCAATCTGATCGGCGATGCGTTGCGCGACATCCTCGACCCGACGCAGCGCGGGAGGCTGTAACGATGGCCGTCTTTCTCGCCCGCCGTCTCGTCCAGGCCGTGCTGATCCTGCTCGGTGTCGCCGCCATCACCTTCCTTTTGCTCTATTACCTCCCGGCTGATCCCGCCGTGCTGATCGCCGGCCGCTCGGCGACGCCGCAGATGGTGGCCGCCATCCGCCATGAGCTCGGCCTCGACCAGCCTCTGGTGATGCAGTTCCTGCACTATGTCGGCTCTTTGCTGCATGGCGATCTCGGCCGCTCCTACACGCAGAAGACCGAGGTGCTGCCGCTGATCCTGGCGCGCTTGCCGGCGACGCTGGTGCTGATGGCCGCCGGCATCGTCGTTGAGGTGGCACTTGGCCTGACCTTCGGCATCATCGCGGCGGTCTGGCGCGGCGGCTTCGTCGACCGTTCGATCATGATGCTGTCCTTCGTCGGCGTCTCGTCGCCGCAATTCGTCGTGGCGCTGCTGCTTTTATACGTCTTTGCCGCCACGCTTGGCTGGTTCCCGATGTCCGGCTTCGACACGGCGCGGCATGTCGTGTTGCCGGCGTTGACACTCGGCGTGCTCGGCGCCGGCTGGTATGCGCGCATGGTGCGCTCGGCCATGATCGAGGTGCTGCGCCAGGACTATGTGCGCACGGCCCATGCCAAGGGTCTCAGCGGCCGCCGCGTCGTGCTCAGCCACGCGCTGCCCAACGCGCTGTTGCCGATCATCGCCATGGTCGGCATCGACATCGGCCAGTTCATGAGCGGCGTGGTGGTGGTGGAGGCCGTCTATGGCTGGCCTGGCATCGGCCAGCTCGCCTGGCAGGCCATCCAGCAGGTCGACGTGCCCATCATCATGGGCGTCACCTTGGTTTCGGCGCTGGCCATAGTGCTCGGCAATCTGCTCGCCGACTTCGTCGCCCCGTTCGTCGATCCCCGTATCCGCAGCCAATAAACAACAAGACCAACAGAGGAGTGAACTGGAATGAACAAATTCGCCAAGAGAATCAGTATGGTGGCCATGCTCGCCACCTCGGCGCTGGTGCCGGCCAAGCTCGCCTTCGCCGACACGCCGAACAATGGCGGCGACATCATCGTCACCTACAAGGACGACATCGCCACGCTCGACCCGGCCATCGGTTATGACTGGCAGAACTGGTCGATGATCAACGCGCTGTTCTCGCGCCTTGTCGATTATAAGCCCGGCACGACGGAACTCGGGCCGGCGCTTGCCGACAGCTACGACGTCTCCGACGACGGCAAGGTCTACACCTTCAAGCTGCATCCCGGCGTCAAGTTCACCAATGGCCGCGAGGTGACGGCGGCGGACGTGAAGTGGTCGATCGAGCGCGCCGTCAACCCGAAGACGCAAGGTCCCGGCGCCGGCTTCTTCCACTCGATCGTCGGCGCCGACAAGATGACCGCCGGCACCGCCGACACGCTGGAGGGCATCACGGCGATAGACGACCACACCGTCAAGTTCACCCTGTCGCAGCCCGACGCCACTTTCCTCAACGTGCTGGCGCTGAACTTCGCTTCGGTCGTGCCGAAGGAAGCGGTGGAAGCCGCCAATGGCGACTTCGGCAAGCACCCGGTCGGCTCCGGCGCCTTCACGCTGAAGGAATGGACGATCGGCCAGCGCCTCGTCTTCCAGAAGAACCCCGACTACTTCGTCAAGGACCGGCCGCATGTCGATTCTTTCACCGTCGAGGTCGGCCAGGAACCCCTGGTGGCGCTGTTGCGCCTGCAGAAGGGCGAGGTCGATATCGCCGGCGACGGCATCCCGCCGGCGAAATATCTCGAGATGAAGAAGTCGCCCGAGTTCGAGGGCATGATCGTCGACCGCCAGCAGCTGGAAACCAGTTACGTCACCTTGAACACCCAGGTGAAACCCTTCGACAATGCCAAGGTGCGGCAGGCCGTCAACATGGCCATCAACAAGGACCGCATCGTGCGCATCATCAATGGCCGCGCCACGCCCGCCAGCCAGGTGCTGCCGCCGCTGATGCCGGGCTACGACCAGGCCTACAAGGGCTACGCCTACGATCCCGAAAAGGCCAAGGCGCTGCTCGCCGAGGCCGGGTTGAAGGACGGCTTCTCGACACAGATCTACACCTCCAACACCGATCCGCAGCCGCGCATCACCCAGGCGATCCAGCAGGATCTGGCGGCGATCGGCGTCAAGGCCGAGATCAAGGCGGTGGCCAACCCGAACGTCATTGCCGCCGGCGGCACGCAGGGGCAGGCGCCGATGGTCTGGTCGGGCGGCCTCGGCTGGATCGCCGACTTCCCGGATCCGTCCGACTTCTACGGGCCGATCCTCGGCTGCGGCAGCGCGGTTGCCGGCGGCTGGAACTGGTCGTGGTACTGCAACAAGGATATCGACGCCCGTGGCCAGGCCGCCGACGCCATGCCGGTGCCGGCCAAGGCGGAGGAGCGCAACAAGGCCTGGGCGCAGATCTTCACCGACATCCAGACCAATGACGCGCCCTGGATCCCGGTCTTCAACGAGCGCCGCGTGGTGGCCAAGTCCAAGCGCATGGGCGGCCCGGACGAGATCTACATCGATCCCACCCGCGTCATCGATTACGAAGCGATCTATGTGAACAAATAGGCCGCCCCCCGGCGGCGCGCGTTCGACCCGCCGCCGGGACCTTCCCATGATGCCGCCTGCACGGGAGGGCGGCTTGCCCAAGACAACGAGAAAAACCATGTGCGTGAAGTGCGACTACACCATCCATCGCGCCAGCCATCATTTCGGCTGGAACCGCGATTTCGAGCCCGCGCTGACGGCGAAACCGGGCTCGACCATCCATTTCGAATGTCTCGATTCCTCGGGCGGGCAGTTCAACGCCAGCTCCACGGTCGCGGACGTCCCAACCCTGGATTTCGACGGGGTCAATCCGGTGAGCGGACCGGTCTATGTCGAGGGCGCGAAGCCAGGCGATGCGCTGAAGATCACGCTGCGCCATTTTGAACCGTCGGGCCTCGGCTGGACGGCCAACATTCCGGGCTTCGGCCTGCTCGCCGACCAGTTCGAGGAGCCGGCGCTGCACATCTGGAAATATGACGCCACCGCGATGACGCCGGCGCTCTATGGTCCGGGTGGCCGCGTGCCCTTGAAACCCTTCGCCGGCACGATCGGGGTGGCGCCCGCCGAACCCGGACTGCACTCTGTGGTGCCGCCGCGCCGGGTCGGCGGCAATCTCGACATCCGCGACCTGGCCGCCGGCACCACGCTTTACCTGCCGGTCGAGGTCGAGGGCGCGCTGTTTTCGATCGGCGACACCCACGCCGCCCAAGGCGACGGCGAGGTCTGCGGCACCGCCATCGAGAGCCGCATGGATGTCGAGGCGACGATCGAGCTGGTCAAGGACGCGCGGCTGCAAAGCCCGCGTTTCACCACGCCGGGGCCGGTGACGCGCCATCTCGACGCGGCCGGCTATGAGGCCACCACCGGCATCGGGCCGGACCTGATGACCGCGGCGCGCGAAAGCGTCATGCGCATGGTCGACTTGCTGGCCGCCGAGCATGGTCTGACCCCTGTCGACGCCTACATGCTCTGCTCGGTCTGCGGCGACCTGCGCATCAGCGAGATCGTCGACATGCCGAACTGGGTGGTCTCGTTCTATTTCCCGAGAATCGTCTTCAACTGATGGCGGACGATGTGATGTCGGACGTCTCTCGGCGACAGCAAGATGCCGTCCTGACCGTCGACAATTTGTCGGTGGACGCGCTGACGCCTGAAGGCGCCAGGCGCGTCATCGACGGCATCAGCTTTCAATTGGCGCCGGGCGAGACATTGTGCATCGCTGGCGAGTCCGGTTCGGGCAAGTCGGTGACGGCGCTTTCGATCATGCGGCTGTTGCCGCGCACCTCGCTGCGCATCGCCGGCGGCGACATTAGGCTCGATGGCACGTCGCTGCCGCGCCTGTCCGAGCGCGCCATGCGCGACGTGCGCGGCGGCGAGATCGCCATGATCTTCCAGGAGCCGATGACCTCGCTCAATCCGGTGCATTCGATCGGCGCGCAGCTCACCGAGGCGATCCGCACCCATCAGGGCGCGGAGGGTTCAAGCGTCGAAAGCCGTGCCCGCGCCATGCTTGATGTCGTCCACATCAGCGATCCGCCGCGGCGCATGAAGCAATATCCGCATGAGCTCTCCGGCGGCATGCGCCAGCGCGTCATGATCGCCATGGCGCTGTCCTGCCGGCCGAAGGTGCTTTTGGCCGACGAGCCGACGACGGCGCTCGATGTGACCGTGCAGGCGCAGATCCTGAAGCTGATGCGCGAGCTGAAACAGGAGTTCGGCACCGCCATCATCCTCATCACCCACGACATGGGCGTCGTCGCCGAGATGGCTGACCGGGTGGCCGTGATGCGCGACGGTCGCATCGTCGAGGCTGGCCCGGTGCTCGACATCTTCGAGCGGCCCCAAGCCGACTACACGCGCGAGCTGCTCGCCGCCGTGCCGCGTCTCGGCGCGTTGGCCGCGACCGACGCGCCGCCTAGGGTCACCGCCACCGTTCGGCCGCCGGCGCCGCAGGACAGCGCTCCGGTGCTTTCGGTCAAGAACCTCGTCGTCGACTATGGCGCGTCCGCCAACCTTTTCAGCCGTCGCGCCGCCGAGGCGCCGGCGGTGCAGGACGTCTCCTTCGACATCATGCCGGGTGAAACGCTCGGCCTCGTCGGCGAAAGCGGTTCCGGCAAGTCCACCACCGGCAAGGCGGTGCTCGGCCTTGTGCCGTTCACCGGAGCGGTCACCATCGGCGGCACGCCCATCCAGGGCCTCTCCGCCGCCGCCATGAGGCCGGTCCGGCGCGCCGCGCAGATGATCTTCCAGGACCCTTACGCCTCGCTCGACCCGCGCATGACGGTCGGTGCTGCCATAGCCGAGCCGCTCGTCATCCATGGCATCGGCGAAAGGCGCGACCGCAGCGAGCGGGTTGCCTCGCTTCTCAAGCGCGTCGGTCTCGCCCCCGATCATGCCACGCGCTATCCACACGAATTTTCCGGCGGCCAGCGCCAGCGCATCTGCATCGCCCGGGCGCTGGCGCTCAAGCCGAAGCTCATCGTCGCCGACGAAAGCGTCGCCGCGCTCGACGTGTCGGTCAGGGCACGCGTGCTCGACCTGATGCTGGAGCTGCAGGAGACCCTCGGGCTCTCCTATCTGTTTATCTCGCATGACATGGCGGTCGTCGAGCGCATGAGCCACAACGTCGCCGTCATGCGCGCCGGCCGCATCGTCGAGGCCGGTCCGCGCCGCGCCGTGCTGTCGTCACCGCGCGAGGCCTACACGCGCGAACTGATCGCCGCCGTGCCCATACCCGACCCGCGCGCCACCATCCGCTTACCCGCGCAGCAGTCCAAGCCGGATCAGGCTCTCGGCGCAGGCGACGATGGCTTCCTCTCGTGAACGGGGCGCCCAGCCCAACAGGCGTTCGGCTTTCTTGCCGGTCGCGTTCATGTCGTAGTTGAGCAGCGGCACGACCGCCTTGAGCTGCGGGTTGGTTTCGCCGGCGATGCGCACCTGCTCGTCGGGCCACACTTGCGTCGGCACTTTTGCGGCGGCCTTGCCAAGGCGCCGCCGCAGCAGTTCGGCGGCTTCGATCATCCACATGCTCTCACCCACGGTGGCGAGAAAGCGCTCGCCCTTGGCGGCGGGATCGGTCATGGCGCGAAGGTGCAGGTCCGCCACGTCGCGCACGTCCACGCAGCAGGAGTTGACGTTCAGGCATCCGGGTTGCCCGCTGAGCATGTTGGCGATCAGCCGGATGGAATGCGAATAGTCGGCGCCCAGCACCGGCCCGTAGACGGCGACCGGGTTGACGGCCGCCAGTTCCAGCCCGTTGCCTTCCCGTGCGATGAAATCCCAGGCGGCGCGCTCGGCCAGCGTCTTCGACTTCTGGTAGGGCGCGACGTTGCCGGTCAAGTCGCTCCAGTCGGTTTCGTCGAAAGGCCGGCGGTGATCGGGCTTGTGGCCGACGCCGATCGCGCCGAAGGCCGATGTCAGCACGACGCGCTTGACGCCGGCGTCGCGCGCCGCCTTCAGCACCCTGAGGTTTCCGTCGACGGCGGGCCGGATCCAGTCTTCCTCGCTTGTCTGGTCGCCCGACGGCGTCGGCGAGGCGCCATGCATCACATATTCGCATCCGGCGACGGCTTCCGGCCAGCCGCGGTCGTCGCCGAGATCGGCGATGACGAAGGACAGGCGGTCGCCGGCATCAACGCCGTCCACCTTGAGATGCTCGCGCACCTCCGCCTCGCGGCCGGGCGTACGGATGGTGGTGCGCACATGGTAGCCCGCGTTGAACAGGGCAAGCATGCAGTGTTGCGCGATGAAGCCGGTGCCGCCGGTCACCAGGACAAGTCTGTCGGTCATATCATGCCTCGAAGGTCTCGATTTGTTGCGCCGCATCCGATGGCGCGGCGCTTTGACGGGCGGAAAATAGGATGGGGTGTTTGTACTGTGAATGCTTGAAAATGCGCATTCCTTACGTGATAGTACGGAAATGATCGTCGATCCTTTCTCCGACGTGCTCTCGCTGACCAATGCCGAGGCAGTCGTCACCGGTGGCTTCACCGCGGGCGGGCCATGGGCGATCCGCTTCCCGGGGCGCGACAAGATCAAGTTCTTTGCCGTGGTCAAAGGCAGCTGCTGGGTCAGCCTCGAAGGCGAGGCGGAGCCGTTTCATTTCGAGACCGGCGACGTCGGGCTGCTGGCGGCGCGGCGCGGCTTCGTCCTCGCCAGCGATCTCAGCATCGAGCCGGTCGACGCGATGAGCCTGTTCTCCGGCTCCGGCCGCACGCTGGCGACACTCGGCGGCGGGAGCGAGTTCGCGCATATTGGCGGCCATGTCATGCTCGACCCGACCCGTGGCGGGTTGCTGGCCAACATCCTGCCGCCCTGGATCCACACGCGGGCGGCGTCGCCCCAGGCGGCAATCTTCCGCTGGCTTCTCGACCGGCTGATCGAGGAAAGGGATGTCGGCCAGCCCGGCGCGCAGCTCGCCTCGGCGCAACTGACGCAATTGCTGTTCATCGAGATATTGCGCTCGCATCTCGACAAGGCGAGCCTGATGCCCGCCGGCTGGTTGCGGGCGCTGGCCGAGCCACGCATCGCGCCGGCGCTGCGCCTGATGCATGGCGATCCGGCCCGCGCCTGGCACCTAGAGGAACTCGCGAAGGCGTGCGCGATGTCGCGCACATCGTTCGCCTTCCACTTCAGGACAGTCGCGGGCGTGGCGCCGTTGACCTATCTGACGGACTGGCGCATGCGTCTTGCCGAACGCGCCTTGCGCGAGCAGAGGACGCCGGTGGCAGTCATCGCCCGATCGCTTGGCTATACGTCCGAAAGCGCTTTCAGCAATGCGTTCAAACGTATCAACGGCAAGTCTCCGACCGCCTATCGGGCATTTCTTGCCGGTTTGGACGGGAATGTTTCGAGGACGCCGCGCGTCACGGGCGAAATGTCGGCGGCGTGACTGCGCCAAGCCACCATCATCCGCGATAATGCAGCCACCACAACCTCACGGACGGCTGCGATAGACCATGGCCAGGCGGTTTGCGTTTCTCTTGGTGCGCGACTTCACGCTGTCGCCGTTGTCGCTGTTCATCGATACGCTGAGGCTCGCGGGCGACGAGGGCGACCGCAGCCGGCGCATCGAGTTCGACTGGGACGTCGTGGGCGAACGCGGCCTGCCGATCCGGGCGAGCTGCGGCGTCGAATTGCTGCCGACCAAGGCGATCGGCAATCCTGAGGATTTCGACAACATCGTCGTGGTCGGCGGCCTGCTCGACACCAACCGCGCGCTGAGCTCCGAGAAGGAGGCGTTCCTGCTGCGCGCGGCCGACAAGGGCGTGCCGCTGACCGCGCTCTGCACCGGCTCCTTCACGCTAGCGCGCTACGGCCTGCTCGATGGCTACTCCGCTGCTGTCAGCTGGTTCCACATCAAGGATTTCCGCAACCAGTTTCCCGAGGTCAACGCCCACGCCGACAGCCTCTATACGGTCGACCGTGGCCGCGCCACTTGCGCCGGCGGCACCGGGGCTGCCGACCTTGCCGGCTATTTCGTCTCGCAATTCATCGGCGGCAAGGCTGCGGAGAAGGCGGCGAAAATCCTGGTGCTCGACCGCATCCGCTCCAGCCGCGACGTGCAGCCGGTCGGTGATCTCTTTCCCGCCGCGGCCAGCCGCGCGGTGAAGCGGGCGCTGCTTTTGATGGAAAGCAATCTGCAAGAGACGCTGTCGATCACCGAGATCGCCAGCCGCCTCAACGCCTCGCGCCGCCAGCTCGAGCGCCTGTTCGGCGCCGAGCTCGGCATCGGTCCGATGGCCGCCTATCTGGCGATCAGGGTCCATCACGCGAAATCGCTGCTCGAAGGCAGCGATCTGCAGATCGGCGACATCGCCTATCGCTGCGGCTTCACCAATGCCGGCCATTTCAGCCGCGTCTTCCGCCAGCAGACGGGAATAACGCCGACGCATCTGAGGCACCCGAACCGCATGGCCGTCGGGAAGGGATAAGTGGCCGGCGACGATCGTGGTCGCCTGCCACGCCTTGCCTGGCCGATTGCGCGGCTGCGCAAACGGATCGTAGCATCATGACGAGCGGGGGTTTCCTGCCGCTGCTCTCTCAACGCTCAACTCCGCCTGGAAAACCCATGCCGCATTATCCCGACGCCATGCCCGGATCGAAAAGCCTCTTCGAGCGCGCCCGCAAGGTGATGCCTGGCGGCAACACGCGCACCACGGTCTTTGTCGATCCGTTCCCGATCTACGCCGCGCGCGGCGAGGGCTGCCGCGTGTGGGATGTCGACGGCAATGTCTATTACGACTGCATCAACAATTTCACCTCGATGATCCACGGCTATACGCATCCCGATGTCGCGGCCGCGGTGGTCGGGCAATTGCCGTTCGGCACGGCCTTTGGCGCCCCGACGCTGAGCGAGATCGAGCTTGCCGAGCTTCTGGTCGATCGTGTGCCGTCGCTCGACCAGATCCGCTTCGCCAACTCCGGCACCGAGGGTGTGATGATGGCGATCAAGGCCGCGCGCGCTTTCACCGGACGGCCGAAGATCGTCAAGATCGAGGGCGCCTATCACGGCTCCTACGATTTCGCCGAAGTGAGCCTGGATTCCTCGCCCGCCAATTGGGGCGATCTGCCAAGGTCGACCGCCTACGCCAAGGGCACGCCGCGCGGCGTGCTGGACGACGTGATTGCCGTGCCCTTCAACGACATCGAGGTGCTGCGCGCGGTCTTTGCCGCTGAGCGCGAGACTATTGCCGGCGTGCTGATCGACCCGATGCCCAACCGGGCAGGCCTGATCCCGGCGCGGCGTGATTATCTCGACGCCATGGTCGAGATCGCGCATGCGGCGGGCGCGCTCGTCATCTTCGACGAGGTCATCTCGTTTCGCCTCGGATGGTCGGGCGCGCAAGGCTTGTGGGGCATCGCGCCCGACCTGACGGCGCTCGGCAAGATCATCGGCGGCGGCTTTCCGGTGGGCGCCGTCGGCGGGCGCGCCGATATCATGGCGGTGTTCGATCCGACCGCCGGCAAGCCAGCACTTCCGCATGGCGGCACCTTCACCGCCAATCCGGTGACGATGCGCGCCGGGCTTGCCGCGATGCAGGCGCTGACCAGGGAAAGCTTGGCCCATCTCGACCGTCTCGGCGCCTTGTTGCGCCAGGGCATCGCCGCCTCGTTCGAGAAGCATCGCCTTGCCGGCCAATGCGTCGGCGTGGGTTCGCTGTTCAAGGTCCATTTCACATCCCACCCGGTCACGGACTACCGGTCCGTCTATCCAGGCCAGGCCGAGCGCGCGAAGCTCGATGCCTTCCACAAGGGGCTGCTCGGCCGTGGCGTGCTCTCGGCCAGCTACGGCCTGTTCGCGCTGTCGACGCCGATGACCGAGGCGGATGCGGGCGCCATTCTGCAGGCCATCGACGAGACCTTGGGCGAGATCGCCGGGCAATCCTGACCGGGTGGACGATAGGATGACAGCGTCTCCGCATGTCGTGGTGATCGGCGCCGGCACATTGGGCATGTGCACGGCGCTCAATCTAATCGAGCAGGGCGCGCGCGTGACGGTGCTCGATGCGGGGTCGATCGCTTCGGGCTCGAGCGGCAGGTCGGTCGGCGTCGTCGGCTCGCAATTGACCGATCCATTCGAGATTGCGCTGCGCGTCCATTCGCTGCGCCGCTTCCGCCAATGGGAAGGCGAGGGGCTGCGCTTCAACCATATCGGCTATCTGCGGCTGGCGCGCACATCGGCGCAGATGGCGCTGTTCGCGCGATCGGTCGAGATCCAGCGCGAGGCGGGTGTGCGCTCGCGGCTTGTCCGCGCGAACGAACTCCAGGAGCTCGTGCCGCACATCAATCCTGACGGCCTCGAAGGCGGGTTGTTCGGGCCCGACGATGGGTTCCTCGATCCTCACGAGATGTGCAATCTGCTGGCGGGCATGGTCCGCGTCAAGGGCGGCGAAGTGCGCCAGTACCGCAAGGTTCTTGGCGTGCAGAGGCGGCCGGGCGGCTACAGGCTGGAGACCAATGGCGATCCGGTCGATCGCGAGCGGCGACTGATTGACTGCGATGTCGTGGTCAACGCCGGCGGCGCCTGGGCGCCGCAGGTGGCCGAACTCTTCGGACAGCGCCTGCACATCTGGCCCGAGCGCCACGAGGCGATCGTCATCCATCTCGACGAGCCGCTTGCCTACACGATGCCGATGGTGATGGACCTGGTGAACGGCGAAGGCAGCGGCCTCAATTTCCGCCACGAAAAGCCAGGCGAGCTGATCGCCGAGGTCCACAAGGTCGATGCGATCGCGCCGGAGGATCCGGACAATTACAACGACCAGTGCGAGGAGCAGTCGAAGGTCAATCTGGCCGAGCTTCTTCTCGAACGCGTGCCCGACCTGCCGGGCGCGCGGCTCGGCCGGGGCTGGGCCGGCCTCTATCCGGTCACGGCGGACCACCGCCCGTTCGTCGGACCGATCGATGCGTCGCAGCCGTCGCTGATCACGGCAGCCGGCGCGGGCGGCTACGGCATCCAGCTCGCCCCGGTGATCGGCCAGATCGCCGCCGACTGGGTTCTCCAGGGCGCGCCGGTCTCCGTGGCCGGTGCGCGCAGCCTGGCGCCCTCGGCCGAGCGAAACAGACCCGGCCGCTGAACGACTAAAACACGATCGTTTTCGTTAACCATCGATTAACTATCCGCTCGCCTTTAATAGGGTTCTGGAGGATACTGATTTTGGTCGCGATCAAGCGCGGCCGAGAAAAGAAGCGGCGGGAAACGTCGCGGTCTGCCGGGGAGGCGCCCCAGCATCTTTGATGAGGAGCGCCGCAATGAAAATCGAGGAAGCAGTCACGGCAGCGACGGCGGAGTCGGGTGCACTTCTGTCTTGTCTTGGCCAGCCTGTCGTCGCCTATCACGTCACCGCCATCATGCGCGAACCCGACAAGAACCATGCGCGGCAAATGCAGCTCGCTTTGATGCAGCGAAGCATCGAGGCGCTGGTCGACGATGGGCTGGACGACAGCGAGGCCGAACACTGCGCCTCCCAGTTCAACGGTCGCCTCGGCTCGACCTGGGATCTGCTGCACATGTCCGACACGGCGCATTGATTCCAGCGACGCCCGGCCAAGGATATGTAAAGCCGGCGATATGAGGTAGATTGCGGAGCACCTCCCGCGTCTGCGGTTCATCGAACGGGGGCATGCGATGCAGGCCATACCGATAGCGCATCAGCCGGAAACGCCGGCGGCCGGAGCGATGGCGTCGCTTTCCGGCTACCCGGCCGCGGTGCTCTGCTGGCTGCTTTCGGCCGGCGTCTACATCGCGGCCAAATGGGTGGCGCCCGAGATGCCGCCCTGGGGCCTGTGCTTCTGGCGTCTGGCGCTTGCCTGCGCCATCCTGTTGCCCATCGTGCACCGCCATCACGGCGCGATGCTTTCGCTGCTCAGATCGCGGCCGCTGGAGCTTGTCGCCGTCGGCGCGATCGGCCTGACGCTCTGCCAGGGCATGATCTATCACGGCTTGAACGACACCGACGCGACGACGGCCGGCATCATCATGGCGATGTCGCCGATCATGACCATGGTGCTGGCGCATCTCGTGCTTGGCGAGGCGCTGGGCCTGTGGAAGGCGCTTGGCGCGGCGGCCGCGCTCGCGGGCATGCTGGTGATCGTTGCGCATGGCGACCTGACCGCGCTCATCCGGCTGCGGTTCAATGCCGGCGAATTGTGGATCGTCGGCAGCGCCTTCTGCTGGGCTCTCTACACGGTGCTTTTGCGCCGCTCCAAATTCGGCCTCGAGCTCCTGCCGCTGGTCGTGCTTTTGCTCGGTGCCGGCGCGCTTGTGGCGCTGCCCTTGCATGTCTGGGAAATCCTCAACGACGAGCGCTCGGCCATGAACGGCCACGGCCTGCTCGCACTCGCCTATCTGGCGGGCCCCGGCGGCGCCCTGATGTATTACCTCTACAACAAAAGCGTGGAGACGCTAGGCGCCAGCAGGGCAAGCATGCTGCTCTACCTGCAAACCCTGTTCGTGGCCGTGCTCGCCTATCTGCTGCTCGGCGAGAGCCTGCACGACTACGATCTGCTGGGCGCGGCCTTCATCATCGCGGGCATCGTGCTGTCGACGCTGATCAAGCCCGGCGCTGTTCCGGGGCGGGTTTAGAGCGGACCCGATCTGCGTCGATGTCCCGGATGGATCGTATGGGCGCAGCCTTCGGTTGACGGTCCGACTGCAGCGTCTGGCCGGACGATCCCAAAAATAGTCGATAAACATATGTGGCTGTTTCTCCTGAAAAATGGGCGTATCCCCGCGAGGGGCGGGGAGAGTCGCAATTGGAATTCATCAATCGGCTGGAGGCGTTGATCGAAGCCGGCGGCGCGGATGCCACGGCCGAGGCGCGGGCGTTGCTGCAGCACGCCAAGGGCCGGTCGCGCGACACTGTTGCGGCCGTCGATGAATTCCTCATCGACCTGATGACGGTGAGCTTTCTGGTCGAGGCCGGCCTGGAAGCCTTCCAGCATCCGGCGCGGCGGCTGGCGCGTGCCAGGCTCTCCAAGCTGAAGCGTTTACTCGCCTGAGCGTCCGCTACCGTTCCGTGAACGCCCGCGCGAAGGAATCCAGCATCGGCCGCGCCAGATAGTCGAGGAAGGTGCGGTCCCCTGTGCTGATAAAAGCCTCGACCGGCGTTCCGGGATAAAGTTGCCCGGGCTTTACATCCGGCGGCAGAGGGTCGGCAATCTTCAGCCGGGCGCGGAAATAGGACTGGTGGGTTGTCTCATCGAGCAGCCGATCGGCGGAAATCTCGGTAACGGTGGCGTCGACCTCCGGGGTGAGCCGGGCATTCAGCGCCGATAGCCTCAGCTTGGCCTTCTGGCCGACGCGCACGGCGTCGATATCCTGAGGCTTGAGCTTCGCATCGACGGTGAGGCCCAACGCCGTCGGCAGGATCTCCATGATCTTTTCGCCGGGCGCAATCACGCTGCCTTTCGAATTGTAGATCGAGGAGACCACAATGCCGTCGGCGGGCGCTGTGATCGTCGTGCGCTTCAGCACCGCTTCGGCGGCCCTCATCTGCTCGCTTATATCGGCAAGGTTGGTGCGCACGTCGTCGAGCTTGGTCAGCGCCTCCTCGACGCGCTGCGTGGTCGCGCGCTCGGCCTGCGCTTCAGCCTCCACGATCTGCGTGTTGGTCGCCGCCAGATTGGCCTCCATGGCGCCGGCCTGGCCGACGAGGTCGGCCTGCGAACGCAACAGCTGCGAATATTCGCTGCGGTTGGTCAGGCCCCTGTCGAGGAGGTTGGCCTTGATGGCCAGTTCCTTCTTCACGATCTCGGTCTGCTCATCGATGGCAAGTTTCTGCGCGGTCAGGCCCTTCACCGACTCGCGCTGCATGGCGACGCGCTGCGCCAGGATCGACTGCTCCGAACGGAAGCGGGCGAGCCTTGCGTCGAACTCCTTTTGCTGTTCCAGCAGCAGCGTTCGAAAATCCTGCTGGAACGGCGCCGGCGGGGCGTCCGCGACCGGGGCCAGCGTGGCGAGGCCGTCGCGCTCGGCTTCCAGCCGCGCAGCACTTGCCTTCAGCGCCATCGATTGCCGCGTCAGCCGGTTGAGGTCGGCTTCAGCCGCCGTGCGGTCGAGCAGGACGAGGTCCTGGCCGCGCCGGACGCGGTCGCCCTCATGGACCAGCAACTGATCGATGATGCCGCCTTCGCGATGCTGGACGAGGATGTTGCCGCCGGTCGCCGCGATCGTGCCTTGCGTGACCACGGCGCCGGCCAGCGGCGCGCTCGCCGCCCAGGCGCCGAAGCCGCCGATGAACAACGCGACCGCCGCATAGCCCGCCAGCGCCGTACGGCGGAAATCGGTGCGTGGCGCGTTGGCGAAGGCGAGGGCGGTCGTCATGGTCTAGGACCCGAAGCGGATGGCATGCGGGCGCATCGTTGGCGTGAACGAGCCCGTCACCACCGCATTGCCGGCAGCGCCCTTGGCGCCCGGCTGCCGCAGCACCTCGGCGCCCGGCGCGAACGCTTCGATCACGCCGCCGCGCAACAGCATCACCCGGTCGCAGGCGGCCGCGATCGACGGGCGGTGGGTGATGACGATCATCGTCACGCCGGCGGCCCGTGCAACGGCCAGCGTGGCTTCAAGCGCCGCTTCGCCGGCGCCGTCGAGATGCGTGTTGGGCTCGTCCAACACCAGCAGGCGCGGATTGCCGTAGAGCGCGCGTGCCAGCGCGATGCGCTGCCGCTCGCCGCCCGACAGCGTGGCCGTGACTTGCGTCTGATAGCCGTCGCGCAGCGCCCCGATCGCCTCATGCGCGCCGGCCCGCCTGGCTGCGTCGACGATCGCGGCATCGTCTGCCTCCGCGTCGAAGCGGGCGATATTTTGCGCGATCGTGCCGGGGAACAGCTCCGCTGCCTGCGCCAAATAGCCGACATGGCGGCCACGCTGGCTGTCGTCCCAATTGCGCAGGTCGGCGCCGTCGATCCGCACCGCGCCGCCGCTGGGCTGAAGCGCACCGACCAGTAGCTTTGCCAGCGTCGATTTACCGGCACCGCTCGGGCCGACGACCGCTACAGACTCGCCGGCATGAATCGTAAAAGTGAGCCGCTTGAGGATGGGCTCGGTGCCGAAGGCGGCGTTGGGCGCGATGTAGAACAGGTCCTGCGCGGCAAGCGCTCCGGTCGGATCGGGCAAGGTGGTCTTGCGTGCCGCCGAGGGCCGTGCCGCCAACGTCGCCTTGAGCCGGATCCAGGCGCGGCGCGCGTCGACGATCTGCCGCCAGGCGCCGATCAGCTGGTCGAGCGGCTGCAGCGCGCGCGCCGACACCAGCGAGGAGGCGAAGATCATGCCGGCGGTCATCCGCCCGTCGAGCACCAGCCACGCGCCGGCGCCCAGGATGGCGAGCTGCAGCATCATGCGCAGCGCCCGCGAGGCGCCGCTGAAGATGGCGTTGGCGCTGGCCGAGCGATCGTGCAGGACGAGTGCCTCGGTGACGTGCCTTTGCCAGGCGCGGGCGGCGTTCTCCACCATGCCCATGGCGCGCAGCGTGTCGGCGTTGCGTTCGAAGGCCTGCTCGGCCTCGCTGGCCAGCGCCGAGCGGTCGGCCGACAAGGCATCGTTGCGGCCGATGGCGACCTGGTTGGCGATCACCAGCAGGACGAGCAGTGCCGCGCCACCCAGCGTCACCCAGAACAGCACCGGATGGATGAGGTAGAGCAGGCCGAGGAACAGCGGCGCGAAGGGCAGGTCGAACAGCACAGCCACGCCGCGCGAGCGCAGGAAGGCGCAGACCGAAGCGAGGTCGCGCAACGGCGCGCCGGCCGTGCCGAGCGAGATGGCGAAGGTGTCGGCGCCGAGCGCCTGGTCTACGGTTGCCGCCACGCGCTGCATGTAGATGGCGCGCACCGCGTCGAGGAAGCCGAGGAAGGCAAGCGCTGCAACCGCGATGGCCGAGAGGTAGAGCAGCGTCTCGGTGCTGGAGGAAGGCAGCACGCGGTCATAGACCTGCAGGAGATAGAGCGGGATCACCAGCAGCAGGATGTTGATCAGCGCCGAGAAAAGAGCCGCGTCGGCGATGGCGCGCAGAAAAATGTTGCGCAGCCCAGGCCGATGGTTGGTCGCCTCTTCGCTTCTGCAGGCCGCACGCATCGCGCCGGCCGCCTAGAGCCGCAAGATTTCAGGTCGGATCGACCTGAAATCCACGGGCTCTAGATCAAAGAGAGAGAGCATGATGTCGTCCGAAAACCGCTTCACACTTTTCGGCATCATGCTCTAGGCCGTGTGCTCACTTGTTACACTGACATGGTTCTGCTGCAGATCGGCCAGCGTGTAGGCGCGGATATAGTCGATCTTCATCTCGGCCGGCGTCGCCAGATGATCCGGCGGCGCGCCGGCCTGGCCGCCGACCGCGAGATCGACCAGCATGTACATCGGCTTGTTCATGTCGGACGGCGTCGCCGTTTCCGCGACCTGCACGCCGTCATAGGTCCAGACCAGCTTGTCCGGCGTCCACAACAGGCCGTAGGTGTGGTAGCCGTCGGTGTTGGAGACATCCACCGTCGAGCCGACCGTGGTGTGCTGTCCCGTCTCGTTGGTGTGCGCTGTCAGCAGCAGCTCGTTGGGGTTCTGGCCGTATTTTTCCACCACGTCGAGTTCGGGCGGCCACGAGCCGTCTTCCGGCAGCAGCCAGAAGGCCGGCCAGGCGCCGGTGTTTTCCGGCAGGTCGGCGCGCATTTCGAAATAGCCGTAGGTCTGCGAGAAGGTGTCGTGCGTGGTCAGCAAGCCGGAGGTGTAGTCGTAATTGTTGATCAGCGGCTTGATGTCGGCCGATGCCGCCGCCGCGGTGATGGTGACCACGCCGCCCGACACGCTGAACGGGTGCACCGAGCTCGTCGGCGCGTAATGCGGGTCGATATACCATTGCAGTTCGTTGTTGCGGGTCAGCGTGCCGCCATTCTCCGCGCCCCACCAGAAATTCGTGTCCCAGGTGCCGCTGTGGCCGTTCCACAGGTTCAGCGTGTTGAAGTTCTCGTTGAAGGACAAGGTCATGCCGGATTTGTTGATCGGCAGCTCGAACTGCCCGGGCTGAAACTGGTCGATGGTGGTGTTGTTGAACACCAGCGTCTCGCCCGAGCCGAGATACAACTGCACATTGGCGCCGGCCTGCGTCATATGCGCCTTGACGTCGTCAAAAGAGGTGAAGTCAAAGCCGTTGAGGCGCACCGTGTCGTCGGCGCTGAAATCGGTGATCAGGTCGCTGCCATTGCCCCTGACCATGATGAATGTGTCGGCGCCGCCGCCGCCGATCAGCACGTCATTGCCCTTGCCGCCGTCGAAAGTCTGGCTGCCGGACCCCCCGGTGATGATGTTGTCCAGCGCATTGCCGAACGCATAATGGCCGCTGCCGGTGACGACGAGGTTCTCGACATTGTCGGGCAGCTTGTAGCTCATCCAGGTGTTGATGGTGTCGACGCCTTCTCCAGGCAGCTCGACCACCCGGTTGATGGCCGAGTAGAGGTAATAATAGTCGTCGCCCGCGCCGCCATACATGGTGACGTCGACGTTCGCGTCGCCATAGATCGAATCATTGCCCGACGTGCCATGCAGCTCCGGCCCCGAGCCGGTCGCGGAGAACCAATGGCTGGACGAGGCGGTGTAGGGAAGGGGGACGCCCTTGGCGTTGAGCACGGTGGTCATGGGACACTCCTTGCCTATGCTGCGTGGCCAAACCGCTTGACATGAAGCGATCGGCCCCGAACTAATTCGTCATCAGCATGATCGTCTCAAGGATTCGCGTCATAGTACAGATAGAAAATGTCCGGTCGTCGATAAATGATTACAAATGAATATAATAAGATACACCTAATACAATTTAAAGGAGAAGCCTGGTCAATTTTATTTAATATTGCTAATTTTTGCTGAAATATTGAGCATAGTGCCGTAGGTGAATGCATTTTTGTCACTTGCGAGAATTTTCTTCGAAGGAGCTTCGAAGGCGTGCGGCGCCAGCCACGGATAGGGCTTGCAAAAAATCTCACCGGCCGCTGTCGGATCGGCCGGACCCCGTCCGTCCTTGGGACATCGATCAACGAACAACAGAGGATACGAAGACATGCCCAGCACCATCCATCTGCACCGCGTGCTCGCGACCAAGCCGGAGAAGGTCTACCGCGCTTTCATCGAGGCCGATGCGCTGGCGAAGTGGCTGCCGCCGAACGGCTTCACCTGCACGGTGCACAGCTTCGAAGGCAAGGTCGGCGGGTCGTTCAAGATGTCGTTCCGCAACTTCACCACCGGCGACAGCCATTCCTTCGGCGGCGAGTATCTTGAGCTCGTTCCCGGCGAGCGCCTGCGCTACACCGACCGCTTCGACGATCCGAACCTGCCGGGGCAGATCGAGGTGACGGTGACGTTGAAGAAAGTCCTGGTCGGCACCGAGATCAACATCACCCAGGCCGGCATCCCGGACGCCATCCCCGCCGAGGCCTGCTATCTCGGCTGGCAGGAATCGCTGCGCAATCTGGCCAAGCTCGTCGAGCCGGAGATCAACCAGTAGCTCCGGGAGCAAGCGGCGGCTGTTGTCACGGCCGCCGCCTTACCCCGGGGTAAGCAAAATTTCACCAAGTCCGGTTAAAAAGCCGCCTTATGGATCGCAACAAGAACAACGACCTCTTCGTTCTGATGGCGGCGCTCGCCGCCGTAGCGATCTACAACATTGCCTGCGGCATCAAGACGGGCGAGGTCAGGGGCACGTCGCATTGGGTCGCCCTGGCGGACGATCCGACACGATTTTGGAACATCGTGGTCGGCAATTCGATCGTCCTGGTGGCTTCGATGGCCTTTCTTTGGGTGCTCAATATGCGCAAACCCGGATGATTTGAGGCGGCGTCCTCCTTGCCTCAAATCGCCCTGGTAATCCCGCCATCGACACGGATGTTCTGTCCCGTGATGTAGGCCGCGCCGTCCGAGGCCAGGAAGGCGATCGTCGCGGCGATCTCTTCGGAGGTGCCGTAACGCTTCAGCGGCACGCTGTCGCGGCGCTGGTCGGTCGTCGGCAGGCTGTCGATCCAGCCCGGCAGCACATTGTTCATGCGGATGTTGTCGGCGGCATAGGTGTCGGCGAAGATCTTGGTGTAGGCGGCAAGGCCCGCGCGCGCCACCGCCGAGGTCGGGAACATAGCGCTCGGCTCGAACGCCCAGGCGGTCGAGATGTTGATGATCACGCCTGATTTTTGACGCTGCATCACCGGCGTCACCAGCCGGGTCGGGCGCACGGCGTTGAGGAAATAGGTGTCGATGCCCTTGTGCCAGTCCTCGTCGGTTATCTCGATGATCTGCGCGCGCGGCCCGTGGCCGGCGCTGTTGACCAGCACGTCGATGCGGCCCCAGCGTTCCAGCGCGCCGTCGGTGAGGCGCTTGAGATCGTCATTCGACTGATTGGAGCCGGTGACGCCGAAGCCGCCGAGTTCCTTGCCCAGCGCCTCGCCCTTGCCGGAGGAGGACAGCACGCCGACCTTGAAACCGTCCGCCGCCAGCCGCTTCGCCGCCGCCGCGCCCATACCGCTGCCGCCGGCCGTCACCAGAGCTACTTTTTCTACTGCCATGTCGCTGCTCATTCTCGCTGTTGGGGCGGAATTTTCCACCCATTGCTTCGAAGTCTTCTTCTGTTAGCATGATCGGCTCACATGCGCGAACCAGTTTCACTCTCATCATCCAGTAGAAAATCTATTGCCATGGCAGATGCGATCGGACGACTTCCCTCGCTCAACGCGCTTCGCGCCTTCGAGGTCGCGACACGGCATCTCAACTTCCGCCTCGCGGCTGAGGAATTGCGCGTGACGCAGGGCGCCGTCGCCCAGCAGGTGCGGGCACTGGAAGCCGAACTCGGCCTGAAACTGTTCGAGCGCCAGCCGCGCACGCTGGCGTTGACCGAGGCCGGGCGCGGTTACGTCGCGCATGTGCGGCGGGCGTTCGAACTGATCGCCGAGGCGACCAGGACGCTGCGTCCGGAGCCGCAGCATATCACCATCAGCGTCACGCCGACCTTCGCTTCCAAATGGCTGATCCCGCGCCTGCCGGACTTCACCGCCGCGCATCCCGCCATCGATCTGCGCATCGTCGCCAGCGACCGTATCTCCAATTTTCAGACGGATGCCGTGGATCTTGCGGTGCGTCTGGGCCGGCCGCCCTTCGGGCCGGGGCTGTCCACCGAGCTTCTGTTCGAACAACGGCTTGTCGCGGTCGCGAGCCCGCTGCTGATCGAGAAGCTCGGCCGACCCGACAACGCGCAAACCCTTGCTCGCTATCCGCTGCTCCACGACGCGCATGACCTGTGGCCGCGTTACCTGGAGCTTGCGTTTCCCGGAGGCGCGCCGGCGGCGGCCAAGCACATCCGCTTCAACCAGACCTCGCTCGCCATCGAGGCGGCGATCGCCGGGCAGGGGCTGGCGCTCGCCAGTCTTTTGTTCGTCGAGGAAGACATAGCTTCCGGCCGTCTCGCGCGTCCGATTGCGGCGGTGCTCGGCCCCGGCTCTGATTTCTACACCGTCTGTCCGCGCAAGCCGCGACATCCCGAGCCCGTGGCTTCGGTTCGCCAGTGGCTGGCGGAAGCGGCCGGGCGAGCCGGATGATGATGGCAAAAATTTTTTGGGGAGTGGGCGCTGCGATAATCTCAAACGGCCTTGGCGATAGGCGAAAGCGGCGAAGCTCGAGTGCCGCCCCTCAATCCCCAAACACCCGCATCACTGCCTTCGACACTCTCGCGCAACGGCTAGGCGTCACATCGCCCGCTTTCAGCGGCACGGCCGTTCCCGCAGCCACCGCTGGCTGATACCAGGCGCGCAGCGCCTGGTCGGAGGAGCAGTAGCCCCAGTTGACGAGATCGACCGTCTCCCTGGCTCCCAGGAAACGCAGCGAGGTGGCGATGTCGGCCGGCGCGGCCGCAGCACTTTGCACGAAGTGCGGCGCGGTCGCGTCCGGCTTGCTGGCGATCGACCAGTAGACGCCGCGCGTGGCGGCGTAGTCGGGGCGTGTCGTGTCGTTGGGCTGGCCGCGGTCGTCGGCGTCCTTGGCCGCCTGGAAGCGGGCGACGAGGTCGCGGCGGCGCAGCGACCGCACCTGGTTGTCGGTGGTGTCGGAGACGCGCTTCAATTGCGAATACCAGTTCCACAGTCCCGAGCTGGACGCCCGCCACGGCGCGCCGGCGTCGCTGACCAGGAGCCAGCGGCAGCGCTTCAGCGCCGGCTCGATGCCATGATTGTCGTAGACGCCGCCATCGGTGAGCACGGCGCGGCCGGCCTTGACGATGCGCGGTCCGACCGTCGGGTCGAGCTCGTGGTCTTCCCAATTGAATGCGCCGAGATCGAGACGTAATGGCGACAGCACAGGTGGAAAGGCGGACGAAGCGGCTATCGCCGTCGCGACAGGCAGATCGGCATCATAGCTGATGCCGATCCGGTAGTCGGCGACGTAGTATCGTGACATGCGAAACAGCGAGCCGGTGCTGAGATTGCTGGAGCAGAACACGAACCAAGGGTTTTCCGGCAGGTTCTTCAGCATCGGTGACGCGCCGTCGAACAGATGCCGCTCATAGCACGCGGCGACTTCGCGCGCCGCGCTGGAAAGCGGGTTGAACAGTCCTCTGGCGATCGACGGCGCGTCGAGAAACACTTGCGAGAATTCCAGTATCTTCCTGAGATATATATCGAAATTGGTGGCGACGCCGTTGACGAAAGTGAAGCGTGGCCACAGCACCGCAAGCAGCCCGGCGGCGATCGCGCCGCCCGAGACCGAGCTCACCATGGCGAGCTTGCCGAGCAGTCCCGCTTCGTTGAGCCGCGCAAGCGCGCCGGCATGGAACAGCATGGCGCGGTAGCCACCGCCCGACAGGCAAAGGCCGAGCCCCTGGCGCGTTGTCGTCACGCCGTTCGCGGTGACCTGGACCGAATCCGGGCTCATTCCAGTCCCCCTTTGTCGCCGTTTTTTCAGGCGAGCCAGTCGGCCGTCACTGTCGTTCCGGCGTGCAGCCCTTTGCCCGATGTGTCGTAGACGACGAGGATACCGGGCCGACCGGAGATGGCAAACGGACAAATCCCTTCCGGATGCCAGGCGGTTGCGCTCCATTCGTAGATCACCGGCGGCGTCTCGATGCGACCAGCGCCTGAGGGCTGCCAGCTGTGGATGCGGAACGGCCCGTCGGCTCCCGTCACCGGGCCGGCGATGACGAGCACGGCATCGCCGTCGCGGGCAAGGTCGCGCACGCCGAGCCCGTCGAGGTCGAGCATGTGAAGATGCGGCCTGCTGTCCTCGGGCAACAGGGCTGCCTTGCGCGGCAGCGAGACGACGAGCCCATGGCTGTCGATCACCGGCCCGCGCAGGCCAAGCAGCAGCCGTTTCGGCAGCAGTGCGATGCCCTCTATGTCGAGGCCGTTCTCCTTGCTCGGTAAATTGAGAAAGCCGGAGAGATAGGCGTTTTCGCGCAGACGCCGGCGCAGGCTGCCGTCGCCGACGAAGGGCAGCGCACGCGCCGTGCCGCGCTTCGGCTTGCCCGGGCCGCCGAGCTCGATGGAGCCCAAGAGATGTCGGCTCGGACGGCGCTTGAAGCCGGGGTCGAGCGTGCCGGCGACCTTCGGCTCGCGCCGCACCCGGCAATGCGAGCCGCACAGCCACAACCGGCCGCCGAAGACATCGAGGGATTCGAGATCGGCCTCATGGCCGGCCGGCAGATCGGGGAAGAAATCGTCGAGCTTGTATTGCTCTTCCAGCCGGAAGCCGGCGTCGTCGATCCTGAGGCACTCGAAGGTCCGGCCCTCGTCGGAGACGGTCCAGGCGAGGCCGCCGTCGATGGCGATACCGGATATGTTGCCGGTGACATCGCCGATGTTGCGCGCGCCGGCATAGTCGAAAGTGATTTCGCGCATGCGGGTAAGCCGGTTTTCCGACGGCGCCATCTCGATCGTTCCCGAATTTCCCCTGCAAAGCCGGCCTGGGCCGATCATATGGTGCGGGACCAGGAACCGGAAGGTGCAGAAATTTCGTCGCGAAACTGTGAAGTGGATCACATGTTGTTGTCGTCAAAGGCTGCAAGCATAATCCACTGCTAATATTGTCGAGGCATCGCGAGAACCACGCGAACACATTTGCCGATACATTTGCCGGCAAAGTAGAGCTCGCGGACGAGGCGGTTTGCCCAAGTAGAGAGCGATTTTCTGTTATTTCACCGGAGGATGGACAATGGGAAAGTTGGTCAAGGCGCGTGCATGGTGCAATGGCGAGGTTGCCTACCTGTCGTGGGAAGCGGACGGACCGATCGACAATTGCCTCGGCTTCATGGTCACGCGCATCCACGAGACGGGCGCCGACGCCGGACAGAACCGGATATTGCCCACCTGGATCGGCTTCACCGACCAGTCGAACCCGGATTGGCTGGACCAGGACAGTTCGGTATGGCCGATCCAGCAATATGAATGGCGCGACCTGACGCTGCGCCGCTCTCGCGACACGGCCAAGGTGCGGCCGATCGACTTCAGGGTCCGCTACAGGATCACGCCGGTCGGCCTGGCGGGGCCGGGGCGTCCAGCGCTTCCGGCTTCGTCGACGGCGCCTTACCTCGATGATCAGGGCAAGCCGCGCTATGGGGGGCCGCAGCATCCGCTGGCCGAGGTCGGCGAAGCCATCGAGACGGATTCGGTCGATGTCACCCATGACTACGCCGGCATACGCGCCACTTATACCAACGGCATCTTGTCGACGCAGAACCTGCTGCAGCAACTAAAAGCGGTGCAGGCGGGCACGCCGCAGGACCTGGCCCCCGGACCGGCCCCGAATTACACCACCGGCCTGTTGAAGATACTGCAGGACCACATCCCCGCGCAGGACGATCCGATCAGGATGTTCCTCACCGCCGATGTGCTGGGCTTCCTGCTATCGATGATCGACCGCGCCGAGCAGGGCGGCGGCGAGCTTTACCTGGCGCTCTACGAACTGCACGATCCGGAACTGGTCAAACGCCTGACCAAGTTGACGGCGGCCGGCAAGGCGCATGTCATCCTGTCGGCGGCGGGCGATGTCGATCCCAACCCGCGCGGGACGCCTCCGGGGCAGAAGCAGCCCGTCGTCTGGGACACCGAGAACCATCCGGCGCGGGCCGGCCTGCACGCGGCCTCGGCGGCCAATGTGGAGGACAGGCTGTTCAACAACACGGCGCATATCGGCCACAACAAGTTCGCCGTCTATGTCGAGGGCGGCGTTGCGAAATCCGTGCTCGCCGGCAGCACGAACTGGACCTCGACCGGTCTCTGCACGCAATCCAACAACGTCATCATCATCGAGGACGAGCAGGTCGCGGCGCAGTATCTGGACTATTGGAAGCGGCTGCTCGACGACCCGCAGCCGGCTGGCGAGGAGGTCGACATCACCTACCGGAACAAGCCGCTGCAGGGCTTTGCCCAGAACAGCGGCGTGCAGGGCGCGGCGCTGCGCGCCGCGAACGCGACGCCGGCCGTGGCCAACACGCTTGCCGGCGGCGGCACGGTCGAGGTTCTCTTCTCGCCCAACACGAAGGCGAAGACGAAGAACATCAGTTCGCCCACACCCGTCGATCTCAGCCGGGTCTATTCGCTAATGGAGCACGCCAGCCACGCAATCCTGTTCCTGGCGTTCCTGCCCGGCTACAACGGCGTGCAGAACATCATCGGCGAAGCGGCCAAGCTTGCCGCGGACCGTCCGGACCTCCTTGTCCAGGGCGCGGTCAGCGACCCGAAGGCGCTGCCGCCGCCGGCCAAGGCCGGCCAGCCTACGACCTACAAGGCGCCGGACGGGACGATGCAGAAACTGCCGCCGCCGGCGGTCTGGTGGCCCGGCGGCGATGCCAGCCGCATAGCGGTCATCCGCGCCGCCGCCGTCACCGTGCCGACCGGCCCGCTGCAACCGGAACTGCTGTCGGCCGGCCCGGCCATCATCCACGACAAGATCATCGTCATCGATCCGCTCGACCCCGTGGCATGCACGGTCGTCACCGGCAGCCACAACTTCGGCTACAAGGCTTCCTACCAGAATGACGAGAACCTGCTTATCATCCGCGGCAATCAGCCACTGGCGATCGCCTATGCGGTCCACGTTCTGGACGTCTACGACCACTACCTGATGCGGGCGAAACTTTCGGACAAGCTGCGGGACTCGTTGATCAAAACGGGCAAGCCTCCGGTCACCGGAGTCGGCGGCTTCCTGAGGATGACGGCGGACTGGCAGCAGCGCTGGTTCATGCCGAACCCCATCCCGACCAGCCGCGACTATTTCCTGTCGTAGGCGCTTCTTTCAAGGCCAGCGGCTGGAAAAGGCAACCGCACCATAAACTGGAGCTGCCGATCTCCCCCGCAAGGGTCGTGCAACGGGGGGGATTGTGCACTTTTCCGGTCTTTGCGATTTACGGCTCGTGCTGCATCCCCCTCGCGCCACCTCTCGAAATGCGCCATAGCGGTCTGCAAGACACGGGGAGGTGGATCGCAATGCTCTTCTGGACAGCCGCCGTGGCCGGACTGGCGGTCGCCTACCTCTTCGGTTCGATCCCGACCGGCTATCTGGCGGGGCGACTGCTCAAGGGCATCGACATCCGCGAGCATGGGTCGAAATCGACCGGCGCCACCAACGTGCTGCGCACCTTGGGCAAGGGGCCTGCGCTGGCGGTGCTGCTGGTCGACGTGCTGAAGGGCGTCGCGGCGATCGTCTTTGCCCGCGGCCTCTATGCCTGGCTCGACACGCTGCCGTCGCTGGCGCCGCCCGCGCAAAGCCTGGCGCCCTGGGGCGTGTGCCTTGCCGGGCTTGCAGTGCTCCTCGGCCATGGCCGCTCGATCTGGCTGAATTTTTCCGGCGGCAAATCCGCCGCGACCGGGCTTGGCGTGCTGCTGGCGCTGTCCTGGCCGGTCGGCCTTGGCGCTGCTCTCGTCTCTGCAATTGTGCTCAGCCTGTCGCGCATCGTCTCGCTGAGCTCGATGTTGGCGGCGCTGGCCGCGATCGCGCTGGTCCTCGTCCTTCAGCAACCGCTGCCTTATCGGCTGCTGGTCATCGCCGGCGGCCTCTATGTCATTGCGCGCCATCGCGCCAATATCGGCCGGCTGATCGCCGGCACCGAGCCGCGCCTGGGGCAGGCGAGCCTTCCGTCCGGAATTGCGTAAAAAAGCGTCCTCAGAGCTCCTTCTCGGCCAGTTCCCTGAATTCGTCCGGCACCGAGCGCGCCGCCTCCAGCGCCACCGTGCCGTAGCCCACCGCTTCCTTGCCGAAGCGCTGGCGGATCTTGTCGATGGCGCGGTCGGCGCCGAAGCGGGCCAGCCCCTCGCGGCTGCCGGGCTTCAGCTTCTCGTCGGCGAGCCCGAGCGGCAGTTCGAGCTGCAGCGCGGCATGCTCCTCGAGGTGCGAGACGGAAATCGCCAGCAGCGAGATTTCCCGCTCATGCGCGTTGGCGGCAAGCACGCCGCGCACCAGCTCCTCGGCGATTTCGGCAAGCATCGTCGTGGCCTGGATCGGCTGCTCCAGCGTGATCGAGCGCGAGACCGCGCGCATGTCGGCGAAGCGCACGCGCACCGTCACGGTACGTCCGGGCCGGTCCTTGGCGCGCAGGCGGCTCGCCACCCGGTCGGCGAGATGCAGCAGCGTCGGCACGACAATGCGCGGCACGGCGGGCTTGCGGCCGAGCGCCGATTGCGCGCCGGCGGAAATCGCGCGGCGATGCGTTTCCAGTTTGCGCGGGTCGCGGTTCCAGGCCAGCGCCGCGAGCTTCTGGCCGGCGGCCGGGCCGAGCAGCCGCTCCAGCGCGCCGCCATGCGTGCGCGCCAGTTGCCCGATCGTCTCGATGCCGATCTCGGCCAGCCGCGTCTTGGTCGCCGGACCGACGCCCCACATCAGCGTCACCGGCAAATCGTGCAGGAAGGCAAGCTCGCTGCCAGGCTGGACCACCACCAGCCCGTCGGGCTTGGCCACTTGCGAGGCGATCTTGGCCAGGTGCTTGGTCCGCGCCACGCCGATCGAGATCGGCAGGCCGAGCTCGCTTTTCACACGCTCGCGGATTTTTCGCGCGATCTCGTCGGGTGGGCCGAACAGATGCGTGCAGCCGGCGACATCGGCAAAGGCCTCGTCGATCGAGATGCGTTCGACCAGCGGCGTGAAATCGTCGAGCACTTTGATCGCGGCGTCGCCAAGCCGCTGGTATTCGCTGAAGCGGCCGCCAACGAAGATCAACTGCGGGCAGAGCTCGCGCGCCTTGCGCCCGGGCATGCCGCCGCGCACGCCGAAAATCTTGGCTTCATAGGAGGCCGCCAGCACCACGCCGCCGCCCACCGCGATCGGCTTGCCGCGCAGCGAGGGGTCGAGCAGCTGCTCGACCGAGGCATAGAAAGCGTCGAGATCGGCATGCAGGATGGTGGCTTCGCCGCTAGCGGCATTCCTGGCGAGCATGCCGCGCTCCGTCTCGATCCGGCCCGTATCTTCACCGACCTGCCGCGCTGCAGCATTAGCCGGATGTGTTGTAAGGGACTTTACGGGAACATATAGAGAACAAAGCAGGTTTTTTGTCAAGCCACGACAGGCGCGTCGGGCGCCGTCTGTGACCCACCGCACGCATGTCGCCGATCTTGCCGCAATGCGAAAAGAGCCCGCACGGGCAAACAACCGTGCGGGCAGGCTGGAGTAGTCGAGGGACAAACGCGGTGACGCGGCATTGGTTGCGGTGAAGCGGGCCGGTGATGGAACCGTTGCCGGCGCTTGGCCGTTGATTGCGGAGCGGAGGCTGTCATGGACAATTTCGAGCTTATCGATCTTCTCTGCGTCGTCGAGGCATGCGCCAGCGACCATGTCGCGGGCCGGGTCGTCCCGATGTCGAAAGCCGTCGAGGAACTGCGTGTGCTGACAGGCGATTTCGTTTCGTCGGACGAGAGCGCCGCCAACGCGTTGTCCCGTATAGCGCTCGAGCGTGGCTGCGCGGTGCTGTTCGACGAACGTCCGGGCGCCGAGATCGTGGCCGCGCCTTAGGCTGCGTCTCCTCAAATTTTAGCCGAAGGTCGCGTTCCTTCGCGGCCTTCAGCTTTGGCGGTCAAATAAGACCTCAGACCCTCCTATGTGAGATAGCTAACATACTGCGCAAGGTGTAGCTTGCCGCACGGGGTTCAACGCATCGGAGGGACAACAGATGCCACGGGTTTCGGAGCTTTTCTTCAAGACGGGTGTGATATTTTTCCTGCTGGGCATCGCCATCGGCATCAAGATGGGGATTTCGGGCGACCATGGCGCCTTCCCGGCGCACGCGCACTTCAACCTTTTGGGCTGGGTCACCAGCGCCATTTTCGGCGGCTATTATGCGCTCAATCCTTTGAAGGCCGAGAAGCGCCTGGCCATGATCCACTACGGGCTTTACACGCTCGGCCTGATTGTAATGCTGCCGCCGCTCTATCTGAAATACGCCACGGGCAACGACGCGATGGAGCCGATCCTGGGCATAGGTTCGCTGATTGTCGCCGCCGGAGTGCTCGTCTTTGCCGTCGTGGTCTTCTCGCCCGCGCAATCCACGCGCTCGGCCACGATGGCGGCGCGCTAAGGCAATTCAGGAAAAGTGAGAAGCGGTTTTCCGCCCGGAATCGCCGGGCGGCCTTGCCGCTCGGCGCGGTTTGCGCTTCTAGAGCAATTCCAGGAAGAGTGTGCAGCGGTTTTCCGCCCCGAATCGCGTGAAAACAAAGACTTGGAGCGGTTTGGCGATTCCGTGAAACGCTGAACCGCTCTAAAGCAACTTCAGACGGGACATGAGCGTATGAAGGATGCCGTCGCGCTCGAGAGGGCCGGGCAGCTTGGCCGGCGTGGCGTCGCTTGCCTTGTTTTCGGACGCCTCACGGCCCTCGCGCTGGATGAGCACCAGCACGACCAGGAAATAGCCGGCCTGCAACAACACGGCCGCCAGCACTGTCCAACCGAGCGACGCCCAGATCGACCCGGTGGACGCGTATGTCCACCCGAGGACCACCAGGAGCGTTGCCGTCATTCCCACAAGAAACCGCGGAAAATACATCTGCCCAACCGAGCGCCCTGGACCGTCCAAGATCCCGGCATCCTCGCCCATTCTCTACCCGCTTCGAGCCTTGCACGTTTTCCTGCGCGACGGCAAGCGGTGGTTGCCGGCCGACCCCCCTGGAGGGCCTTTTGGCCGATGGCTTAGGGACTGGCGTCCAGGGACTTTTGCTTAAAGGAACCAAGGTTCCCGGCATCTCGTTCCCAAAGCGTAATCGATTCAGGGACCATCTGACGGAGCGCGGCGCCGAGGAGGAGGCGCCGTGGCATGAGATCGCGCCGAAAATGTCCCTTCATCGGCGGATGGTCGACATCCCGCCGCCTTCCCCGTGAGGGCGGCGGGAGTCGATTCGGCATCGTGCCATTCGATAGAGATCAGGCAAGAAAGCCCGCCGCGCCGGAGCGTGACGGGCTTTTTGTCGCGGGCCGCATCAGGTCAGGATCAGCACGATCCTGTAGCTGTCGGGGTCGACGATCACGATGCGCCCGTCGGCGAGCACGAAATACTCGTAGCTCTCATAGGCCGGGATGATCTTGACGATGCGCGACGGCAGGCGGTGCAGACGCACCTTGTGCCGCGGCACCTCGACGCCGACCGAGATGTCGAAGCTGACGTCACGCACCGGCTCGACCTTGGTCTCGTGGATGATCTGCGTGACCTGCGTCTTCTGCTCGACCGTCACGTTGTTGATCGAGGCGGTTTTGCCCTGGTCGGTCTGCGTGTTGGTCTGGGCGTTTTGCTCGGTGCTGGCGCCGGCCTTGCCCTGGGCCTGCTGATCGGTCTGGACCTTGGTCTTGTCTTGCGCCTGTTGGCTCTTCTTCAGCTTGGTATTGTCCTGGGCGTTCTGCTCGGTGGTTGTGCCGGCCTTGCCCTGGGCCTGCTGATCGGTCTGGACCTTGGTCTTGTCCTGGGCTTGCTGGCTCTTCTTCAACTTGGTGTTGTCCTGCGCGTTTTGCCCGGTGCCGGTTTCCGTCTGGCCTTGAGCGTTTTGCTCGGTCTGGGGTTTCATCTTGCCTTGGGCCTGCTCGTTGGTCTTGGCGCCAGCCTGGCCTTGCGCGTTCTGTTCGGTCTGCGATTTCATCTTGCCCTGGGCCTGCTCGCCTGCCTTGCCGCCCTTTTGACAGTTGGCTGCGCCCGCTGCGCAGTCGCTGCTCGGCTGTACGGATTCGGTTTGCGCCATCGCGGCGCCGCAACCGACGCCAAGCGCGATCATGCTGGTGATAAGCAGATGTTTCATCTTGTATCTCCTTGAAAGTCGGTCCCTTCATTTTGAAAAACACATGTTCGCGGGCATTGTTCCGAAACCGCTTGCGATCCGGAAATGGTGCAAGGCCGGTCCGCTTCCGAGATATGTCGCGGTTGACGATCGAACCCGCATTGTCGACCCTGGCTCGCGCGAGACCACGGTCCTTGATTGCTGCGTATCAGCCCTGCCGGCCTTCGCGGCCGGCGGGCCATTAACCCCGTTTCATTTTGTTACCGAATGCTAATGGAACCTTCGATCGCGGACTGCGTTGCCGCATCTGTGTTCGCATTTGCCTCATCAAGAACACAGGCAACCGGCAACATATGCATACGGGCGGCGGCAAACAGGCGCGGGTTGGGGAGGAGACGGACTAAGATGTCGAAAAGAGAACTCGGAACATCTCGCTCGCTCGGGATGCGTGTTGCCCATCTGCGAGCCAGGATGGAAGACGCCAGGATCACCGAACACGATATGCGGGCCTTCCAGAAGGTCGCAGCCATCATGGGGGGCAGCGAGGGCTCCCTACGCATCGACGCGGATGATCTGATCGCCGCGTCCTTCCTGACCGAAGCGCTGGGCGAACAGACGCCAGGCTGACTTCGGCCTTTTCCATTATCAATGTCGACGCGCTAAGCAGCCTGGACTGCGGCGACCTGCGTTGCCGCGTCCGCGCGCTCTTGGTTGGGAGACAGCCGATTTTGTCGGCCCTGCGCGACCGACTATTGTGCCGCATCGTAACGAAGTGGGGGCGCGCGACTTCCACTATGCGCGGGTGTCTGCTCGCCGGTCAGTGCCGCGCCTGGCTTTCACGCGCCTTTACCCGCCTGATCTTTGCTTCGCGCAGCATCGTCACCGGATCGGCGCCGGTCCACACGATGCCCGCCTGTCTGGCAAAGACGAGGAAGGCGCGCCGCACATCGCCGAGATCCATTTGCCCGCCGCGCGCCGCCTCGCAGGCGCGCCGCGCGATCTGGTAGCTCTCGCCGCGCGCCGCTATCGGCCATTCCTTGAGGAAATTCTGCATTTCGGTGAGCGAGGCGATCTCGCGCTTGAAGCCGGCGCCGACGGCGATGGCCACCGGGGCTCCAAAAGCCATGTCGCTCCTGACCGGACCCTCATACATGACGTCGCCTTTCGCGTGTGCCAAAGCCTTTAAATGCGGAGCGCTGGCAACTGTTCCGCGCCGGGGCCGGCGCATCAATTAGGCACCGCTGACGGAACAAGACCTAAACAAGGGCGTTTTTCCCCCCGAGCTCCCATGTTCGACCTGTCGGTGTTTCCGCCCCCGCGGAGGCAAGGCGGAGCTCGCCAACGAAACAGGAGAGTAAAGATGAAAACCACCCTTATTCCTGCCATTGCAGGTTTCGCTCTGATGGCCGGCATCGGTATCGCGGCCGCCGACGAGGTGATCGTTACGCCTGAGCAGCAGACTGTGGTCAAGGAATATGTCCACAAGCATAAGCTCGCTTCCGTCAACGTGCTCGGCCTCGAGCTGGGCGTCGGCTCGACGGTGCCCGATACGGTCGAATTGCAGCAGGTACCGGACGTCAAGTATCGTTACGCTGTCGTCAACGATCACACCGTGCTGATCGACCCGGGCACCCGCAAGGTGATCCAGGTCATCGAATGACGTGAAGCCCACACATTTACCAAAGCTTCCCGCCATTTTCGAAGTGGCGGGAAGCTTCCTCTTTTGGGAGGAGGAAGCGTCATGCATCATCCACATGTCGAATCACCGGGCATCGCTGCCACGGTCGACCAGTTGCTGGCCGAGCACAGGACCGGGCTGCTGTCGATGAAGGAGGCGATCGCCTTGCTGCGCCAGCGCACAGGAACCGACCGCTCTGACGCGGATTTGGCCGGATTGATCACAAAGAAGGCAGCACATCTGGGCGTTGCGGTCGTCATCGACGCGCACTGAGGAAAATTGCGGCCTGAGTCGGTCGCTTATGCGTGATGCCGAAGACGGCGCGCGAAAATTCGGCTAATGTTTCTCCTTGGTGATCGGTCCCAATCCAAGGAGACGACAGTGACGGACGACAGGCACGAGCGTATTCGCCAGCGGGCGCACGAAATCTGGGAAAAGGCTGGCCGGCCGGAAGGCGCGCATATGGAGCACTGGGACCAGGCGACGGCCGAGATCGACGGCGCCGGCAAGCCAAAGAAAGCACCAAAGAAAGCGGCCGCCGCCAAGGTCGACAAACCGAAGCCCGTCAAGGCGGAAAAACCCGCCAAGGCCAAGGCTCCCAAAAAGACCAAGGCCTGACGGCCCAGTCGCCCGGTCGATTTTCAACTAGCCCATGAAAGGGCGCGGCTCGCGCGTGCCCCCGACGGTTGCGTCCGTTCACGCATCCCACGCGTCGCTCGACTTGGCGAACCGCACCCCGGCGGCGACCATCGCGCCTTCGCATTCGCTGATCAGCCGCAGATTCCGCAAGTACCGCGCCACGGTCTCCGGCAACCAAGCCGCGCAGGCCTCGACATAGGCCCGGCCATGCACCAGCGTGCCGGTCGACAGCCGCTCGTCCTTCTCTGCGATCACCTTCAGATATTGCCGGATGAAGCGGATGTCGTCGGCAATGTCCTGACTGGCCATGCGCCAGGCGCCGGCGAGGCGTTCGCGCTCGGCGAGCGGCAGAGGCGACAGCAAAGGGCGGGAGAGGTCGGCGAAAGCGGCATGATTCGCGGTGCTCAAGGAAATCCCCTCAAAGACAAAATCGTACTTTATGTACGAAGAACGGTCAAGCGAGATTCGTACAATTTGAACGATTTGGTTCGTGGTCTTCCCGTCTAGGGCAGGGCAAGTCGCTTATGGCGGCGCCAGCCCCACTCCGGCCGCTGCGCGGCCACCTCTGCCCTGTTGACCATGGGGAGAGGAAACCGCGAAGGTCGAGGCCTCTGAGGATTGGTATTTCCTCTCCCTCCGGAGGGGGGAGAGGTGGCTCGGCGAAGCCGAGACGGAGTGGGGGAACCACCTATGCGATTGCTTGCCCTGAGAGGGAGATCAGTCGCGTCTGACCGTAAAACCCTCGAGGTCGATATGCGCTTCGCCGAGCGCTCTTCCCAGCGTCAGGTCCACCATCTCGCGCCTGTCCGGCTTGAGCAGGTTCAGTCCCTTGCGCAGCGCCTCGCGCCAGGCGTCGCCGCGCTCCCATGCTTCGGCGAAGGCATGAGCGAGATCGTCCTGCCGCCGCGTGGTGTCCAGCGCTTCGACCAGCAGGCCGGCCTGGTGGAGATCCTTCTCCCGTTTGGCCGCCGCACTGCGTTCGCGGCGCGCGGCGACGATCAGCTTGTGGACGGCGAAGCGCTCGGGCGAGGGGACAAGCACCGGCACGCCGGAGCGATGTAGAAGCACCGTCCGCACCGGGTCGCGGATCAGGAAGTCGAGGAAGCGCAGCGGCTGCGCCGAGGCGCCGCCAAGCGAGGGCACGGCGCTGGCGCGAGCGGCATGATCGTCGCTGCCGCGGTTCGGCGTCAGAAACTCGATTCGGTAGCGCGCGGCGTTCTCGTATTGCGTCGTGCGGCCGGCATCCGTGCGATGCGGGATTTCGCGGAAGGTCGGGTCGACCGTTTTCAACACCTCAATGACCGGCGCCATGCTGTCGTCGACCTCGGCCGAGACGGAATGGAACTGAGCGAAATCGGCATCGTCCGTCTGCAGCGCGGCGCCTGGAAGCCGCACACCCAGATATCCGGCATAGGTCTGGAATGCGACCGTGCCGACCAGCACCGCGCGCAGCCTAAACAGCCCGGCCTTTTCCAGCGCCCCGACAACATCGCCGGTGAAGGTCTCGGGCGCGTTCAGCCCGGCGTCGCGCACCAGGGTGGAGACCAGCTTGCGGCGGCTCCTGAGATCGTCCTTGATCTCCCTGAAGGCGGCCACCCGCTTGGCGATCTCCGGATCCTCGGCGGGGCCGACATAGCGCCTGGTCTTTTCAGGCCGCGTCTCTTCGAAATACCAGTAGTCGCGGCCCTTGACCGGCACGCGCACGAAATTGCCCGCCGTCGAAAAGTCGGTTTCGAAGGAAGCGTCGAGGCTGCGCTGCACCAGCTCGGCATAGAGGGTGCGATAGGCGAGATCGATGATCTTCATGGGCCGCTCTCCCGGCTTGTGCATAGCGTTATAAGAGTTTGGCGATTTTCTTATAACTGCGCTTGAATGATCCGGATTGCAAGGTCGTTATAAGAAAATGGTGAAAATCTTATAACGAATGGCATCTCCCATAGGGAGATGGGCGCCTGGCCCAACCGTCGATCGCAAAAACCGCTTCCCCAACGCCGCAAACAGTGCTTTAACCCGCCCATCCACAGGGGTGCTCCGTATGGTCGGGGCTGAGATGAGGGCGGCAAGCCTTTGGACCCTAAAGCTGATCTGGATAATACCAGCGGAGCGAGGCGGGCGATGTTTTCCGGCGCACAGATTTCCCTTTATCCGATGACCGACGATTTCGTCGGCGTCATCCTCGGCGCGCTTGGCGCGCTCGATCCTTACCGCGACAAGCTGCGCATCGAGACCGACGATATCTCGACGCTTCTGGTCGGGCCGCCCGAGGTGCTGTTCCCGGCCATGCGCGACCTGTTCGTGGCTGCGGCCGGAAGCGGCAAGCACTGCGTGCTCTCGGCGGCGGTCTCGCGCGGCTGCCCCGGCGAGCCGGACGACCCGATCTGCCGCTCCGACGAGATCGGCGGCCCACTGATCCCGCTCGACGAACGCAAGGCGGCGGCCCTGCACGCCGTCGCGCAAACGCCTTCGACCGGCCAGCCGACGGCGGCACAATTCTCGCTTTATGTGATGGGCACCGGCGATCACATGGACGAGATCTATGGCTGCATCGACTTCCTGAAGAACTCCGGCGTCTTCGACCGCTCCAAGAATTTCTGCACCAAGCTGCGCGGCGACGCCGGCGCGGTGTTCGCCACGCTCAACGAAGCCTTCTGCCGCTTCGGCCCGGGCGCCGGGCATGTCACCCTCGACATAACGATTTCGGCAAACAGCCCAAGCGCGGTTTGAGCGGCGCGTTCAAGCGCCGGTCGATCGTTGAGGAGAATGCCGTGGCTGTTATGTTTGATCCATTCGGGGAAAGCGTCCCCGATCCTACCCAGCAAGTAGGGCCTGCGTCGGCGACTGGCGAAGCCCGCCGCGACAGCCAATCTCCCCCCTTGCGGGGGAGATGCCCGGCAGGGCAGAGAGGGGTGCTGTCCCGCCGGCCTTTCAGAGGGTCGCACGCGCTGCCTTCGCCCGAACCTGCAACGCAAGCAACATCGGACGTTAGCGTTCCGTCACACCCCCCTCTGGCCTGCCGGCCATCTCCCCCGCAAGGGGGGAGATCAGCCCTCACTTCGGTCGTCGCCAAGCTCGCTCCCGCCGCTCTCGCTTTCGCCGTCCTCCTCCTCGCCTGGGAGCTCTACGCCCGCCTCGGCGGCATCGCGCCCACGATGCTCCCCGCCCCGTCGCGCGTCTTGGCGCAAGCCTGGGAGAACCGCGCGGCACTTGCCGAAAACACACTGCCCACCATCCGCGCCACGCTGGCCGGCTTTGCCTGCTCGCTCTGCGCGGCTTTCGTGCTTTCGGCGTTGGTGGATTTCCTGCCCCGCTTGCGCCGCGCGCTGTTCCCGCTGCTCATTGCCAGCCAGACCTTGCCGCTGGTGGCGATCGCGCCGCTGGTGGTGCTGTGGTTCGGCTTCGGGCTTGTGCCGAAAATCCTGCTGGTGGCTTTGGTCACCTTCTTCCCGATGATGGTGGCGCTGGTCGAAGGCTATGCGTCGACATCGAGCGAGATCGCCCAGATGCTCGCCGCCATGGGGGCAGGGCGCTGGCGCATTTTCCGGCTGGCGCGGCTGCCGTCGGCGCTGCCCTTTTTCTTCGCCGGTTTGCGCATCTCCATCACCTATGCGGTGGTCGGCGCGATCTTCGCCGAATATGCGGGCGCGGCGAAGGGGCTCGGCATCTACATGCTCAGCGCCAAGAACAATTTCCGCCCCGATCTGGTGCTTGCCGCCGTCGCCGTCAGCTCGGCGCTGACGCTGGTGCTGTTCGGCCTCGCCGTGCTCGTCCAGCGCCTTGCCATGCCCTGGGAACAGGCGGGCGGCGGGCCTTCGAACGAGGATCGGTCATGACGCGGCTCGAGCTGCGCGACGTGCGCAAAAGTTTTGGCGCGCTCGATGTGCTGGCCGGCATTTCGCTCGATGTCGGCGAAGGCGAGTTCGTCTCGATCCTCGGGCCGTCCGGCGCCGGCAAGTCGACGCTGTTCCAATTGCTCACCGGCGCGCTCAAAGGTGAGGGCGAGATGCGCTTCGACGGCGCGCCGCTCGACGATCATGGCCGGCGCTTCGCCTTCATGCCGCAGCGCGACGCGCTGATGCCGTGGCGGCGCGTCATCGACAACGCGACGCTGGGGCTGGAGGTGCAGGGCCTGCCGCGCCGCGCGGCGCGCGAGCGGGTTGCGCCGCTGTTTGCCGAGTTCGGCCTTGCCGGCTTCGAACGCGCCTGGCCGGCCGAGCTTTCCGGCGGCATGCGCCAACGCGCCGCCCTGCTGCGCACCGTGGTGCAGGAGCGCGACATGCTGCTTCTCGACGAACCCTTCGGCGCACTCGACGCGCTGACCCGCGCCGCCATGCAGCGCTGGCTGGAAACGATGTGGCAAAGCCACCGCTGGACCGCGCTGCTCATCACCCATGACGTGCGCGAGGCCGTGCTTTTGTCCGACCGCATCTATGTGCTGTCGGCGCGGCCGGCGCGGGTCGTGCGCGAAGTCGCCGTGCCGCTGCCGCGCCCGCGCGGCGGCAGTGCCGCCCTTGCCCGCGAGGCGGCGGCGATCGAGGCCGGCATCCTCGACACATTGCTTGGAGTTCCCGAACCGGAGAGAGAAAATGACTGAACTGACGCGCCGCCAGGCGCTGTTCCTGGCGCTCGCCGCCGGCCTGCCTTTGCCTGCTGTCACCCGTGCCCGCGCAGCGGCGCAAAAAATCACCGTGGCGCTCGACTGGACCGTCAACACCAACCATATCGGCCTGTTCGTCGCCCGCGACAAAGGGTTTTACCGCGACGCCGGTCTCGACGTCGAAATCCTGCCCTATGGCGACACCGGTTCGGGCACGCTGGTTGCCAACCGCGTCGCCGATTTCGGCATTTCCGGCTCGCTCGGCCTGTTCACCCAGAAGAGCGCCGGCGCCGACCTCAAAGCAGTCTACGCCGTCGTCCAGTCGGAGACCGGCCGTGTCGTCTTCAACGCCGACCGCTCGGCGATCAAAAGCCCGAAGAATCTCGACGGCCTGACCTATGGCGGTTTCGGCAGTGCCTGGGAGAACACGCTGCTGCAGACCATCATCCGCCATGACGGCGGCAAGGGCGATTTTGCGACGGTGACGCTGGGCACCTCGGCTTACGAGGCGTTGGCTAACGGCGCGGTCGACTTCACGTTGGAAGTCTCGACCTGGGAGGGCGTCGAGGCGGAGCTGAAAGGCCTCAAGCAGCGCAGCTTCCGCTATGCGGATTACGGCGTGCCTGACGAGCACACCACGCTGATCGTCGCCAGCAACGCATATCTCTCCGCCAACCAGAAGGCGGCCGCCGCTTTCGTCCAGGCCACGCGGGCCGGCTATGAACTCGCTGTCGATCAGCCAAGGCAAGCCGGCGAACTGCTGATCGCCGCCAACAAGGACACGCTCACCAATCCGGCCCTGATCCATGCCTCGCTGAAGGCGCTGAACGACGGGCATTTCTTGAAAAGCCCCGACGGCGCCATCGGCACGATGGACAAGGCGAAGATGGAAGCGATGGGTGGCTACCTGTTTGCCTCGGGAATTTTGCTCGATGGCGACGGCAAGGCGCTGAAGGAAAAGCCGGATTTGGGGGCTTATTTCACAAATGAGTTTCTGGGGTAGCGACATCGACGCTGCTGATCTCCCCCCTTGCGGGGGAGATGGCCGGCAGGCCAGAGAGGGGTGCTGTCCCGCCGATCTGTATCGCGTTGCGAGCGCGCCACCGACTACGGGCTGACTTTACGGAATAGATCACGCGAAAGGCTGCGTTCCGTCACACCCCTCTCTGCCCTGCCGGGCATCTCCCCCGCAAGGGGGGAGATCAATCGCTCCGCCGCCATCGCCCAATAGCCAGTGTCGCAGGAAGGACGGGGCGTGCGAACCGCCAATCTCCCCTCGTGGGGGAGATGTCCGGTAGGACAGAGGGGGGCGCGAAGGAATACCAAGCTTCACAATTGAGCGCATAGCCCCTTCGCTCAGCTATCCGCCTTCTTCCTCCCAAACAGCCGCCGCAGCCACACCAGGGGCAACAGCACGAGGAAGGCGCCCTTCTTCAGCACCAGCAGCGCCAGGGCGATCAGCCCGGCACTGGCGGCGCCGCCATATTTGACGCCGAGCATTGTCGCCAGCACACCGAGCGCGCCATAGCCGGCAACCTTGTCGCCGCTGGAGTATTCGAAATAGGACGAGCCGGCCTGCGGCTTGTAGGCGGCGGCCGATGCCGTGACGATCTTCTGCACGTCATCGCCTGTGATGTTGCCGTTCACCGGCACGATCTTGAGCGGGACATAGCCCTGCCGGTCGAAGATCGAGACCGAGATGTTGATCGTCCTGTCGCCACCCCAGTTCAGGATATTGGCGTAATAGAGGATGTTCTTGCCCTTATCGATCTGCGGGTAGACCAGCCAGCCGTCGAAGCGGATGTCCTGCCCGAGCCGCTGCGACTGCGCCTTGACCGAATCCTTGAAGCTTTCCTCGATCGAGCCGATTTCCTGGCTGCGGTCGCCGCTGTCCCAGTCGGCCAGGCTGACATAACCGTCCGACACCGGCTTCTCGACAGTGAGGTTGTCGATCTCGGGCGTGAAGCCGAAGATCAGCTGGTCGATCGAGCCGCACTGGTCACGGTCCCAGCCGAACTCCTTCACCACCAGGGCGCAGCGATCCTCCGGCTTCAGATAGATGGCGCCGCTGCCGGCCGGCGTGATCGTGCCGCGTGCGGCAGTCAAAGGCTGGGTGAATTGTTGCGGATGATAGTTCGCATCCTCGGCATGCACGATGACCGGCCCGGCCAGCAGGCAGGCCTGCGCCACAAGGACGAAAATCAGATTTTGCCTGACCGATTTGTTCATGCCCCCCCCCCTCCCGGCAGACCGGACCCCAACCTCACGCTCCCGTGATC